>Ga0255345_1000610_pt1 | contig 57784 bp, 62 predicted proteins | sample wastewater_treat_6_FD_192415 | JGI IMG/M metagenome (GOLD analysis project Ga0255345, IMG submission 192415) | Wastewater microbial communities from Lulu Island WWTP, Vancouver, Canada - plant20 | ecosystem: Engineered > WWTP > Wastewater > Unclassified | place: Canada: Vancouver, British...
ATTCTTTTATTAAGTCAAATAACATATGCATATCCTCCTCATTATTACATCCGTCTGCCTTATACAGTTCAAAAGCCGGCTAACTCAGTAAACAGCCTACTGAACATTTAACCTGTCCTGCTTTTTCATCCTCCGAAATTCACTGGACCACATCGAAATACAGATCTATATAATTCCCTTCCCCTACGGTAAACACCTCTATACCTCCATCACACGGGCTCACTAGAAGGTAATACTGTGCTCCTTCTTTTTCCCCTACATAGAGATATGCCGACTTAACAAGTTTTGTGTGATTTAGGGTAAAAGACAGCATACTCTTTTCCGGCGGTTCAGTTACGTTTGAGTACCCATTGGAGTACAAAAGTTCCTTGCCTTCCTGGTAAGTAAGGGCCGGTCGAAAAACCAGAAACACGGAAATTGCAGCAACCAAAAGGACCACAGTGAACCAGCGAACGTGGGGCTTTTCCGTATCTACCTCCTTCTTCCAGTTCATGAGGGTTATAACAGCCCAGGAAATGAGCATAGGCACTGCGAACGTCAGTCTATAAGCATCAGCATAGACGTAATGCGAAATAGCAGCCATTGTTACCGGTATGAGAATGCATAGCAAGACTTCGACGATTAGTACGTTGCGCTGGCTTTTCATCAGTTTGTCCCCTTTTTCTGTGAATTCAAAACCCGGTGTCTGAAAAGTAAGCCTACCCAAACACCATCATTCAGCAGCTGCTTCTTCGGTATCCGGCACCAATCTAACGGCAGTACCGCTTGAAAGCACCAGCATCATCCCATTCGCAAGGATCTCGTGATCTAGTTTCACGCCGATTACCGCATCGGCTCCAAGCCTTTGCGCTCTGTTACACATTTCTTTAATACACACCGTGCGCGATTCTACAAGTTTTTCCTCATATGCCGTAGTTCTGGCGCCCAAAAAGTCAGCCAAAGCGGCCGTCATATCCCTCACAAAACTAGTCCCTAATGCCACTTCTCCTGCAACTATGCCCAAATAGTCTTTTACTCTATATCCGTCCACAGAAGGGGTAGTTGTAACTATCATTAACACAGCCTCCTCTAAACATTTGTAAGCCATACACGTATCTAACTTACAAAGACCTAGATTTTTGCATACGTTTTCCTTATGACAATGGTGCTTGCATAAGAAACTTAATCAAAAACCTTTCGCGTAACCTACGGCATTTTCTTTCGCCCTTTATCTTACAACTCACCGACGTGAAAGTCTAAACGACCAAGATGAACCTTGGAAAGATTAACCTAACGTCACTCCTCGGTAAATCTACCTAATCGCCTAAGATTCCTGCTAACACCAATAGCTCTGCTTCATAGATATCTGCTTCCCCTGTAATTACGTCCAACCCACCGTACAGTCTAGTGAATTCTATATCTATCTTAAGGTACTCGGTCTGAGCTTTAATTGCCATATCTTCTGGCTCGACGGCAATCTCATTCTCCATTTTCGAACCGGTTACTAGTTGAGCAACGTAGTCTTTTATTGTCCATTTAATGCTGTCCCCTTCACTTTTTCATGATGGGTCAGTCTACTCATATCTAGTAGATTCTACAGGCTGTTTGAGACTGGCAGACCTAGCTGAATAGAAACCTCCCAAGATGCCAGTTAAAATACCCATAGCCCCAGCTATGAAGGCAAACCTCAGCATAGCTCCAACCGTCAAGGTTACCCCTTTATCTATAGCAACTAGGCTCGGTATGGCGAGCAAAAAGCCAATACATGTGCCTAAAAGACATATGTTCAAAGATTGTCCCAGCTGCCCTTCTGATGCCTATCTCAGACGTCCTTTCCGCCACTACCACCATGATAAGGTTGTTTACACCTATACCGGCCATTGTTGAAACGAGCACACCTATTACCCCATAATGTGTTTATCCAAGGATCTCGCTTTCACGCCAGGTAAAGTATCCTTCCATATCAGAGTATTTCTTGCATGTAGTCCATTTCTCGTCCTTTCCCATGAACAGAACACCTTGCCAAAGAGATGACAGATTCTCTGTTTGGGAAAATATGTATGCCCCGTTCCCGTCTCCTAATTTCTTCGTTCAGCCTCTCTATGCTGCTAGTAGTAGGCAATCTCTCACGATACTTCTCAGGAAGTAAAAGCACTGCTGCAGCATTGTAGAATCCAGTTTCAAGTACGCTCATGGCCTTAGGTGCTGTGTCTTCATCTGGCGCTTCTAAGATAGCCTGCACGCGGGAGTGTACTTCGTCCTTTAGGGTGTTTGGTGTGGCATGACCCCTGGTCTAAAGTGCTCGCATCCGAAATATCCCTTTCTTAAGCACCAACACGCCACTTTCTATGCCTTAGCGCCCATCAAGCAGAAAAACTTGAAGGACTCAATAAACACGGCTATTAACACCGTAACTATTGGAAGATGGATGCTGCTTACAACCCATATCATGGTGAACTTGGTTTCCATCACTGCAAGCTCAAAGAGAAGCCTTCACATGCACCACAAGCCCCAGGTACATACCACGGCCACTCCCGTATGGATACTTCCGCCCATGCGCATCATTACAACGCAAAATGGCATAGCTGCATAAGGCAAACCAGGCCTTAGACCCCTATAACCTTTCTTTGGAGAATTGCCTCTTGTTGCCAGCCGGAACCGCTATAGTCTAATAAGGTGAATCCATTCTCTGAACATGAAATCTATTCTGCCAATCAACAATGATATTCTTCCCATAGCGGCGTTTCCAAAACTCGCTCCGAAAGTTATCATTATCAGCCATTTCCCCAGCTCGGACGATACTTTCAATGATGGCGTGGATCTAAAGGTAAAGAAGAAATAACTCAGGACTGTCAGCACACCTAGCACTATGAGTATGTTGTTTATGGAGTTCAAAGGCATTACTGTGGCGGCTATTTGCTTCACGAAGTTCTCAATCACAGCGCTACGAATCGCTATACCTGCGCCTACCCCTACAATGAAAGCGATGGGGATGCGCCTTAACCAACCAAACTGAGTTCCTACATAAGGCGCAAAGAGTAGCAGACCCATTATCACAGGAATCAATACATAGAAGTGCCCTTCTTCTACTAACGGACGCCAACCTTTGTTAACTACATTGCCAAATCCAAGTACTATTGTATAGCCAGCGGCAGCACCAACGTATATGTGTTCAGCAGCCTTGTACATTTCATTTTCACTAAAAAGGTAGGAAAAGGCTGCGATGGTAAACAATGCAGCAGTCCAAATACCTATATCCGTACTCATTTGGACACCTCCTTAGTTCCTATAAGCCCCTTTGAGCGCTTCACAAAGAAAGCGATATTTCCAAATACGATAAACAATATCAGTAATAGGTGGCCCAAACTCTGTGCGTCCATGGCGGCAACGGCCGGTCCAGGATTATTTGTGAGAATCTCATATTCAGCTGCTCCCCTAAGCCCTATGAGTAACCCGGCTAGTTGGCCGCTTTGCACAAAGGGTTCTGCATTCGGAGCAGAGACAGTAATCAGCCCTCCGATAATAGGGACATTGAGCGGGCCCACCTGGCGGACCCAAGGCTCTGCGCCACCGTCTGTGAAAAAGACCCATGCCTGCACATTCGGCGCACCTGTTACTCCTTCGAGAATGGGAAGTGTGTCGGTGTGGTTGCCACGGACATCTAGGGGAAACGTCTTCTTGAGATCCCTCGCATAGGCTGCAAGAGCTGTTTCCTCCCCAGCTACATAACCCAGATTGCAGAAATCAACTCCATAGACCTTGCCCTGCTCTTCATAAGGCCGTAGAAGTTTTTCTGCTATCATGACACCTTGTGCGTTATAGCAGACACAAATGATTTTGATGTCCCTCTTAAACAAATCGGCCATAACAGCTTGTGCAATCGGCTCCACATCTGGCGCGCCATCTACGTTGTATCCGAAATCAAATATAACCTTATCTCCACTTTTTAGACTGCTCAACACTGCGAAAGACGTCCTTGTCCAAGGACCTATGGATATTGGTATTCCTATAGGGCGAACCATTGGAATTAGTAGGACAAGGATTAGGATGATATACAAAATACGGTTATCGATATCCCCTAGTTTAGAAAGCACATCCATGCTATCCCTCCTATTCCTGACCAATACCCAAGTGGGTACGGTCTATGCCTACAAGTATTCTTAGGCTAACGCCGATCATGCCAACTGCTGCGCTGATGGTAACCGCCCTCATACCCGCCAAGTTTGGCACCTGCATTAGCCAGTTCGCGATCAATGGAAGATAGGGAGAAATTACGTCTGCTATAGGCGCTCGACCTAACATTACCAAAACCCCCGTTATAAGCAGCGCCGCAGCTTGAGGAGTCTGAGCCCGAAAGGCTCTATAGCCTGCCGAAAACAAATGGAAGCAAGCCATAGCGTAAAATGCAGCTCCACATGGGGTGATTATGTTATCAAAAATAAAACTAAAGGCCCTAGAATCCATCCCCAAGAATATCCCGCTGATTGCAGTTATTATTAGCGAGGTTATGAGAAGAACACTGTGAATCCATCCAGGCCGTTTTTGGGATATGTTGCGCGCATGGGTTAACGCTAGGTTGATGGCAGCGACGGCCAGAGCAAATGCTGCTACAATTATGGCCCAGTCCTGCATTTCTTTGGCTGCTATAGAGGCACCTGGTATCTCAAAGAAATACTCAACGATCATGACCAACCCAACCAACGCCGTGATTACGAGAGGTAACTCACGTTTCAATCGACTCGCCCCCTTGTCATCTCGTCAGTATGTCTTTCATCCACATAGAACCGATGGTAGTCACCAGTGAACCAATGAGTATCCACATAAAGCTAAAGAGTTTTACGTAATCTTGTCCGTTTATGGAACCCAAACGAACAGGGTCTTGCGAAATGTAGGCTCCAGCCGCTAGGAGTTCTTCACCAATCATGGTGTAGTCACACGCTGCTGTAAAAAACGGTAGCTGAGTTGTGCTTTCGGTTCCTGCTATGGATATGGCGCCAACTGCTGCAGACGCTTCCGCGAAGTTTATGGCTTCCGAAGCAAAGTGCCCCACGAGAATTGTCGCCGCAACTTTTTCCCTCTGAATAATACCGAGACAGGCAGCTGCATACGCATATTGCTCCGGGGAGGTAAACACCACCGTTCCAGGTTCATAGACATCTGCCTTGCCTTCGAGCACGAAGGCTTGCCTGACAACTTGTTCGGCCAAGGGAAACACATTCGGATAAGCGATGGCCACCACCAATTTGGTATCAAACCTAGCAGCAAGGCGTGCCACATGATGAATAATATCAAGAGCTGCAAAAGTAGGGGCTGCCGTCGACGTAGTAATATCTGACCAGCCAGGCGTACAGAAAATTGGCTTACCCATTTCCGTCGCCCTTCCTACTGCTTCATCTATAGCTTCTAGACCTGCAATTTTCCTAATTGTCGGAAGTTGTTTCTTGGCACGATTGATTCCAAGCATCATTGTGCCAAAGATAATCAAAAGAGCGATCAATCCGGAAACGCGACCTGAAACCACTGCAATCTCCTCCTATACTATACACTTTTAGTAACATATGTCTTTAGAATACAAGAGTGAGAACAGATAGCCTGAGTACTTTCAGTAGGCCCAGTGCATATTTCTCCAGCAACGATAACCAACACTCACCTCCTATCCTCGTCGAGATTGTAAGAATCTTAGATGCCAATTCCTGTTGCTCCAAATTCTAAGTCTGTCTGCTCTTGGTGTCTGGAAACCACAATGTTGGGCTGCATCTTGGGGCGTAACCGAATAGTCAGTTTGAAATCAGCCGCAGTGATTCGCGCGTTAGTCAAACGCATCTGCCTAGTTGAACCTACTAGGGTAACTGCAGATTCAATTTGTGGGAGATATTCTCTTGTCTCTGGCCAAGCAAACTCAGGAAGATGTAGCGGTCTATGGTTACTGTTTTTACCCACTCGATCACACCTCTTACAGCTTTCGAAACTGACCTGTGTGGTTCAATATAAACACCTCAAAACCTACAAGGGACCACTCCTTGGGACCAACACGCCCATACCAAAATGTCTGCGCACAGAACTGATAAACAATCGGGACTGATGCCTTGCCGCCTCTGCTACACCTAGGAAGTCATGTTCTGAGAGCACCTCTTTGCCAAGAAACACTCACTTGAAACCCTGCCGAAGAAGCTAGTAGTCGAAAAAACAGTCTGGCCGCCGCCATGATTCGCAAAACGAGGAACGTTCATTCGTCGGTTTCTTAGATCCTTCCTGTTATTGTTCGTTATAGGACATGGACTGTGACATTTGCAGTTGTTGGAGAGGTTCGTTGCTACGCCGCTAAGAGTTCTGACCGTGTATCTAACTCCTCAAGTGCCAATGGAGATTCCACATGCTAAAGAAGAAGTCCTCCTTGGATAATGGGCCTCTGTTCACTATCTGAGCGTTGTTTCTCAGCAATAATCAAGGTGCCCTAGGTTTGTTCCTATGTTTCCATCCCTCATAGGTAGGCTAAAACTCTCACCTGCCTATATGGGCCAAGGCGGCGAATAGGTATCGTTGGGCTTGACAGTAGGCTCGCTGCCACCAGTTCCGTGAGTTAATCTGCAGAATCCTTTTTCGTCAACGCTGCTTACCAAGAGATTCATCTGGTAAGCGTTTGGCAACCAACTCTTCATGACCAACAGGTCCAGGGATTTCAGTATATTCTCTTGTTAGATCAAATAGCATCTGTCTTTCTCCTATTATAGAGATATGCTGAATCGATTAGTTCTGTACGAGTCAGCATAAAAGAGATCATATTCTTTTCTTCTAGCTCGCATATGTTTGGGTAACCGTTTGAAGACAAAAGATCTTTGCCTTCTTCATAGGTAAGAGCTGGTCGGAAGATCAAGAATGCACAGATCGCTCCAATCACAAGCACTACGGTAAACCACCGGATACGGGGCTTTTCGGTGTCAACTTCTTTCTTCCAGTCTATGACCGTAATTGCATCCGAGCTGACCAGCAAGGAAACTGGAAACGTTAATCTGTAAACATCAGCATACACCTAGTTAGAAACAGCAGCCATCCCAAAGGGGATTAGTAGGCACATAAGAATCGCCGTAATTAGTACGTTGCGCTGGCTTGTCATGGGTGTTTCCCCTTTTTCTGTGAATTCAGAACCCGGTGTCTGAAAAGTAAGCCTACCCAAACGCCATCATTCAGCAGCTGCCTCTTCGGTATACGGAACCAATCTAACTGCAGTGCCGCTTGAAAGCACCAGCATCATCCCATTGGCAAGTATCTCGTGATCTAGCTTTACGCCGATTACTGCATTTGCCCCCATTCTCTGGGCCCTGGCGCACATTTCCTTTATGCATACTGCACGAGACTCTATGAGTTTTTCTTCATAAGCCGTAGTCCTAGCACCAAAGAAATCTGCCAAAGCGGCTGTCATATCCCTTACAAAACTGGTCCCCAAAGCTACTTCACCGGCGACTATGCCCAAATAGTCTTTTACTCTATAACCATCTACAGAATGTGTGGTAGTGACGATCACTTGAGTAACCTCCTAAAATCAGTTCTAAACCACAATTTTGCTAACCTTATCGCAGCTCCCTAGTTTTGTATAGTATTTTCCTAAAGGTAACCATTTCCCTTTCTCAGATATGAAAATGGGTATGGAAACAGTCAGCCAGTCTTTAGATTTTAGCTCAAAAAGAGCGGCAGATTTCGCTCCTGCCGCTCCGAGAGAATTGCCTAGCTTCTTCGTTCCTTAACCAACACCGCATCATCTGAATCGCCGTTACTATTTGGTCGTCCCTAATCTTCCTTAATCTGGTGAGATACAAACAAGAAACCATCGTCTTGCGTCTTCAGAGTAAGTACCGCATTTTCACTGTAAAGCCTTACAATGTCACCTTCTTTTTCGCCGCTTACCGGGATGAAAGTGGCAAATCCAGCGTCGCTAGTGAAGTTGTAAAACGCATCATACTCTTCCAGGTACACCAACTCATCCATCCCCACCCCGCTCAGATCCTCAAGCCCAATTCCCATGTGCTGTTTCAAGACCTCATCTACCACATCAGCCGGGAACTTATGGATGGGAACAGGCATCTCATCTTGAGTTATGTCCTTCCCGAAAGGCCAGTTTTCTGCGTTTTTGAGGGCTTCGAACTCTGCTTCCTCAATCACAACTTCTTCGCTTGGGTAATATCGCAGAAAATCAGCCAAATTGATGTCCTCCGGTTTCTCGTAGTAAGAACTAAAGAAGTGATTAAGGGGATTTATGGTAACATTACCCTCTTCGTCAGTAGGCATCGGCTCAAAGATTTCCTTGTAATACTCCAACTCTTCTGCGGTAAGAGGAACGATGTCACTTTCGCCATCTTCTTCATTTGTAGGGGTACAACCTGCTGCGCCAATCATGAGCAGCACAAACGTCATAAGCAGCGGTAGAATCCTTCTGTATTTCTTAGCGGCAGAGATCACTTGGATCAACTCCTTCATAACGGTTACCGAGACGACTCATCCTTCTATTTACAGACGATGAAACTCAGGATAAGTTCCTTACAGACTCCATTGTCCAGATCGGACCATGAAACCACAGCATGTGTCATGGGAAATGACTCATCAGCTAGGTTTTTTCTTCGTGAAAGCCCGATTTGAGTATAGGAAGTGGCTCACCCCATAGGCCACTTGCCACTACGTTCAGCACACCAATAGTGACACTTTCTCAATTCTTCCGTATCCTAACATTAGAACCATCCCTCATTTGGATGAGACTGGAGGCGCAGGAGTTGACCCGACGAAGCTATCCTTACATAATCCTGGTAACCATCGCTATCTTCCTGGCTTTGGGCGCAGCAAGCATGGCTCTTAACAAGGTGTTGGAAGATAGACTGTCCCAGGGTTATATGATGGAATACGTTTTCTTCACCGGCTTGGTGCAGGTAGTCCTTTCGGCAATAGTCATTCAAATCATGAAGAAGAACCAGGTGTTTTACCCAGATGAATTCACATCTCGCGGCTTGCTAGAAGGCATAAAACTTGGATGGCTGGCTTATATCTTTTCAGCAGCTCTTTTTACCCTAAACTATTTGGGGCAAGACAGAAGTCTCTTTACTAGGCCTAGCTTTCTTTCCATACTCATAGTGCTTTTTTCCGCCTTGGCAACAGGGTTTTTTGAGGAGGTCTTGGTGAGGGGATTTGTGCTGAATTCCATTAATGAAAAACTACAGGGCGTACCTGGGAGAACTAAGAAAGCTATGCTGATCTCTTCGGCGATATTTGCCTTGGCCCACTTATTCAATCTCCTTATGAACCCAGACTTCTTCTTCGTCATAGCTAACGTGATTCAGGCTTTTATGATGGGGCTTTATCTCTCGGCGATTTATGTAAGGAGTGGTAACTTGATAGCTCCTTCCATCATCCATGGGATAGTAGACTTTGCAACTTTCATCTTCTACGCTATCTTGTCTCCTGAAGCCTTATCGGGCATGATGAACGCTGCTCAACCTGAACCTGCCGGTTCCCCATGGATCGCGTTCTTGGTGCAAATAGCCGTGACTATTCCGTTTCTCATAGCAGGCCTGCTTATGATGGGAAAAACAGATGATAGAGCATATTGAAGATGCCGAGTCTTGTGAATTACACCTTCGCCGCCGGCGTCAAATACCAACTCGGCTGGTTCTGTGAAATAGACGCTGAAAGCTACATAAAGTGGCGCAGTAGATAGGCTGCTTCCGCTCAAAGATGTAAATGGATCAAAGAAAGGGCAGAAAATGAAGGTTCTGCCCAATCCCAAGATCTTTGCTACAACAACCTAATCGTAAATCACGTTCCTGATGTCCCTATAAGCACCATAAGTTCCACATCATAAATTTCTACCTTACCTGTGACTGGATCCAAGCCGCCGTACAGCCTGGTCATGACCACTTTTATCTTTAAGTGATCAGTTTGGGCTTGGATCACCATATCTTCAGGTTCCAGAATAATTGAGGGGCTTACTCCTGATTTGCCCGCAATTTCAGTGATGTAATCGTTCAAAGAAACGTACCATTCTTTGTTACCCCCGAAATATACAATCACGCCTTCCTTATCCATATCGTATTCTACGGACACATCCCCTTGGGAAAACCTCACCTGCGGTCCTTCTCTGTAGACTGAACTTCTAAATTGGAACAAGTAATTGTAGCCTGTTACATCTAAGAATGAGGTTGCGTCCTCTGGCCCTACTATCTCAATTACCCTTGCATGTCCGTAAGGATCGTAAGGGAATCCAAAAACCTCCTGGAATGCTTCCAAGGTAAACTCCTCGGGCAGAACTTTTACGTCTTGTAATTTGTGATATCTATCAAAGTAAGTGAGAATAGCAGCTATTTCCTTTTTGTCCTCGGGAGAGACTTCATCCTGGGGCACTAACGTCCCTTCTTGAACCATGTCGTACTTGGCACAGATACTTTCCAGCCTCTTGTTTTGGCTCCATTTGGAAACAGAAAAAGCGCTCCAGGGGCCTACTGCAGAAAGGGCGACTAGGATGGCCAAGGTAAGGAGCAACATGGGATTTTTCTTTTGCTTAGAAAAAATAAGGTGAAGCATTGAGCCTAAGAGCCATATGCCTGCCAGCAGGACGTAGTACCTGCTTTCTGTGATCCCATAGTATTTCACCCTAATCCCCATGGAAACGAACATCATGGCCAGCAAAGGGATAAGAACTATTGGGAAATGCTTGGAGAATATCTCGGCCCACCTGTTTTCTTCGGCAACGGGTTGAACGAAAAAGAAAACCCCTGTGCCTATCAAGGCGTACCAAATCACAAGATTTGAAACCAGCCCTACCGGCCATTGCCAGGTAATGAGTATCTTGGCGAAATAAACGAGCAAGATGGCGGCGTAAATCATAAAAAGAGGTATAACCACATTTACCATCAGGCTCTTTAGGATCTTTGGGTATGTATCGTAAGATATATCTTCCCCTGGCTCTGGAATGCCTGACATAAATAAAAAGGAACCCAATATCCCAAACACTCCTACAAAAAGCTTCAAGTAAAAGTCATAAAGGACTTCCAGCGAAAAAAGAGATGATACTGTAAATACGGCGCCGCTTAATCCCAAGAAAACTACTCCTGAAAAGATCCCGGCTACGACTGCTTGCAGAAACAGCCTTACCAGATACATTTCGAAACCTTTTTCTTTTTTTAGGTTGCCTATGACAAGAAAAAGGAGGAACAAAGAAGCGCATATGGCGGCGTGTCTTACCTCGGTTACAAAGGTGAGACCGTCTAGCATTAAGTACAAAAGCCCACTAATTACAGCTGAAACCCCCAATGCAATCAGGTTGTACTTGTATGAAGAGGTGGTACTGGGCTCTTGGGATTTTCTTTCCAAGTACAATATGACGCACCAAGATACCAATATCCCGGCCAGAAGGGACAGGGAAGCCTTGGCAAGGTTTTCTTGAGGGAAAGCGCCTTGTCGGCTCATGTTGAAAATAGTAGTTACGGTTAAGGCAATGCTAAGCGCAATAGAAGACCAAAAGCGTCTCAGGGTTGGGCCTGCGGCGCGAACAGCTTTTCTTACCGTTTCCTTCAATGTTTCACTAAAGGTCATGTCATATCTCCTCTTTCTGTTATTGCGCGAAAGATCGGTCTACGGGTTATGTATCTATGACGCGCTTCAACACGTACTTGTTGCGCCTACACTTGGGCTGTAAAAAGCCCTGCTTTTCCCAAGGGTACTTCTTTTAGTATGCGTCCATCTTTCCCGACTACCATTGCGCCTCCAAAGGAATTCCCGTCGCCCAAGTCTTGTGAGGAAAGGTAGTTTACCATGATGCATGAAGCGCCTGTTTTTAGTGCACTTTCTACATACTCGGGCTTTTCTTCCTCATCCCAACGTTCTTGGTCATGGGAACCATCGTCGAAGCATCGGGCAAAAGGGTAAAGCAGCCAATCTACTTTCAAGCTTTTTACTTGTTCAGTTAAGTAGTCATCGAACAAATCTCCGCATATCAAAAAGGCAAAAGAGCCTAAAGGAGTTTCTACTTTAGATATGGATTCACCGTGTCTGTAGAAAAAAGGGTTAGCGTTCAGTCCATGCCAGCCTGGAGAGATTCTTCTGTACTTTAGTACAATTTGACCGTATGGGTCTATGAGGACTGAAGAGTCGTACAGGGAATTCCCGTCTCTTTCAAATATACCTGTTGCTACGTATATGTTTCCTTCCTTAGCTGCTTGGGATAGTAAGGATGTAGTAGACCCGGGAATAGGTTCGCCTAGCTTTATGTCTTTAATCGGATCGTCTGAGTTTATAAGTCCTGTGGGGGCTGCTTCGCCGAAAAGCACAAGGTCGGATCCAGATTCTCCTGCTTGGCGGATCATATTTAGCATTTGGTTTACATTTTTAGTCTTGTCTTTAGTTACTTCGAGTATTCCTAGACCTACTTTCATCATATCGGCCCTTTCATACTGCAGAAGGAGAGACACAAAATGCCTCCGCATCCGTTTTCGGTCCTATAACTCAAAAGTCTGTTGTATGCACTATATCACAGCCGGACCGATGTAGTTTCACCATTGCATTAGTCGTACAGAACAGTAATCGGCTTCTGTGTCACGACCACAGCAGGCATGGATCATCTCCGTGACACAGAAGCCGCCATTTGCTAAGACAGTAGATATTCTACCTGCTTATCTCCGCCTTAGGCGTTGTCAAAAAGATGACATGCGACAAAATGGTTCCCGCCCAGGTCCCTCATATACGGTTCTTCTACCTTACAACGGTTCGAGCATCTCGCACAGCGTGTGTGAAATCGACATCCAGAAGGAGGATCTATGGGCGAAGGCACATCTCCTTCTAGCAGCAATCGTTGCTGCTTCTTTTTTGGATCGGGAACCGGAATTGCCGAGATCAGAGCTTGTGTATATGGGTGGAGTGGGTTCTTGTAGAGATCTTTGCTATCTGCGATCTCTACTATCTTGCCCAAGTACATTACAGCCACCCTGTCGGAAACATGTTTCACGGCGGCTAGTCCATGGGCAATGAAGATGTATGTAAGACCAAACTCTTCCTGTAGATCTCTTAGTAAGTTGAGGATCTGCGACTGGATGGAAACGTCTAGCGCAGAAACCGGCTCATCACAGACGATCAGTTTCGGATTCAGAGCAAGAGCCCTGGCCACCCCTATGCGCTGCCTCTGTCCTCCTGAAAATTCGTGGGGATATCTGTAAGCGTGCTCAGGAGCCAATCCAACAGTAGTGAGAAGGTCCCTCACTTTGGCCGCTCGTTCGTCTTTGCCTAACACATTGTGCACCAGAAGCGGTTCGCCTACGATTTCGCCTACCGTTAGCCTTGGATTCAACGACGAATACGGGTCTTGGTAGATCATCTGCATTTCCTTTCGCTTTTTGCGCATCTCCGAACTGCTCAAAGGTAACAGGTTCTGACCTTCAAAAAGCACAGCGCCTGAGGTGGGCTCTACAAGTCTAAGAATGCTCTTACCCGTTGTGGTCTTTCCGCAGCCCGATTCCCCTACCAAGCCAAAAGTCTCTCCTTTTTTGACCGAAAACGATATGTCATCAACAGCCTTTACGAAGCCTTGCGACTTGCCAAAAAAGCCGCGTGCCAGAGGCAGATAGGTCTTTAGGTTCTTGACTTCAAGCAGATAATCGAAACCATGCTCATGGTGTACAGATTCATCAGAACCACCATCTGGGTGGAATGGAAAACACTGAGGCGCCTGGCTCATAGTATCCCCTCCTTCTCATACAACCAACACCTGACTCGGCGCCCAGGTCCTATCTCAAACAGCGGGGGATTCTCTTTCTCGCAGCGTTCCATGCTCCGATCACATCGAGGATGAAACCTGCACCCTGACGGCCACTCTGCAAGACTTGGGACAGTCCCTGGTATAACGTGAAGCCTCTCGGTTTCCACATCTAGCCGCGGTATCGAGGTCAAAAGGCCTGCTGTGTAAGGGTGAAGGGGTTCTTCGAATATCGAATGAACATCGCCTTCTTCTACAAAGTACCCTGTATACATTACGCTCACTCTGTCGGCCATCTCTGCAACGACACCCATATCATGCGTAATCAGGAGAATTGCGGTCCCTCTGTCATTCTGTAGACGGGTCATTAGTTCCAATATCTGAGCCTGAATCGTAACATCCAACGCAGTTGTCGGCTCATCCGCTATTAACAGCCTGGGATTACAGGCCAGAGCCATCGCGATCATTACGCGTTGTCTCATGCCTCCGGACATCTGATGAGGATACTCGTCTACGCGTCTCTCCGGTTCTGGTATTCCCACCAACCTCAGCATCTCTATGGCCTTTTCTCTAGAATCGCTAGAGGCCAGGCCCTGATGTAGCTCTAGAACCTCCATGATCTGAAATCCCACGGTGAACACGGGATTTAGTGATGTCATAGGTTCTTGAAATATCATAGAGATTTTGTTGCCCCTCACCTGTTGGATCTCACTTTCTGACTTAAGCAACAGATCCTCTCCGTCAAATAGTATCTCCCCGTCTAAAATCTTGCCTGGCGGCCATGAAATCAGTCTCATTACCGAAAGACAAGTTACAGACTTTCCGCATCCGCTTTCCCCTACTATTGCAAGAATTTCCTTTTCTCCTATTGAAAAACTGACATTATCAACAGCCTTGATTTCGCCGTCGCTGGTGAAGAACGACGTTGTGAGATTATTCACTTTCAAAATCGCTTTCGGCATCTCTGCACCGCTTTCTTCATAAAGTCTACTCTTTCAGCCGTGGATCCAGCGCATCACGCAGACCATCACCTACAAAGTTGAATGCAAGTACGGTTATCATGATCGCCAGGCCCGGGTAAGTTGCCAGATGAGGTGAACTCCTTAGATAGTCTTTTCCCGCATTTAGCATAGCGCCCCATTCAGCGGTAGGAGGTTGAGCCCCAAGTCCCAAGAAACTAAGCCCCGAAGCTGATAGTATCGCGCCTGCGATACCCAAAGACATCTGAACAATGACCGGCCCTAACGCGTTCGGCAATAGATGTACAAACATTATCCGCAAGTCTCCCGCGCCGGCTCCTTTCGCGGCCTCCACGAATTCAGTCTGTTTCAATGACAAGAACTGGCCACGCACCATGCGCGCGTATCCTACCCAGCTTACAACTGCAAGAGCGAGCATCGCATTGTACAGGCTAGGCCCCAATATGGCAACTATGGTGATGGCAAGAATAAAAAATGGAAAAGCATAGAGAAAGTCGACGACACGCATGATAACCGAGTCTATCCATCCGCCATAGTATCCTGCGATTGCACCCAGAGTGATACCAACGACGCTCGACATCCCGACAACAACAAGTCCCACAGTAAGGGAGACTCGCGCACCATATATCAATCGACTTAGGACATCCCTCCCAAATTCGTCAGTACCAAGGATATGGCCAGGCGAACCTGGAGGAGCGTAAATGTTGTTTAGGTTCATTTTGTCATATGGATAAGGCGCCAAGGCAGGGGCTAAGATAGCGACAGTATAAAGGAATATGATTACGAAAAGACCAACCATTGCCAGTCGGTTTCTCTTGAATCGAGCCCACACATCCCCCCATAAAGAGCGTCTCTCATTCTTCAGATCATCCGCCACGTCCGACGAACCTCCTTTCAAAATCACTAGAAAAACGTGAGCTCAGTTAGGATCTAGTCATATCTGATCCTAGGGTCTATCAAAGAGTAGCTAATGTCGACAATGAGGTTCACAATTACAAATATGAAGCACATAAACAGCACGTTCCCCTGGATCATTGGCATATCCCTGCGCATGATTGAATCTACGGCTTGCCTTCCTACGCCGGGCCAAGCAAATATCGTCTCAACAACAACCGCCCCGCCCAAAAGGGATCCAAATTGAGTTCCTATGTGAGTAACTATCGGTATCAGCGCATTTCGAAATGCGTGCCTATACACTACGATTCTCTCAGGAAGACCCTTCGCTCGTGCCGTTCGGATGTAATCTTGGCGCACGACATCAAGCATACTTGAACGAGTCAAACGAGTCGTCATTGCAGCCATACCAAATCCAAGGGTCAGCGAAGGAAGTATGAGGTGTTTGAGAACGTCCATGGCCCCAAGGGCTATATGACCCATGCCGGTAGCGGGCAACCAGCGCAACTTGATCGAAAAGAAATACATGACCAAAAGTCCGAACCAGAAACTAGGCATAGATACACCTAGCAATGCCCCGACCATTCCAATATGGTCCCATGCAGAATACTGCCTAGTCGCAGAGATAATTCCAATAGGTATAGAAATTGCCACAGCGATTATGAGTGAGGATATCGTCAGTAGCAGGGTAGCCGGTATGCGTTGAAGAATGCTTGAGAAAACATCTTGCCCCGTGTAGATCGAACGGCCAAGATCTCCATGGAGGGCATTTTTGAGAAACCTCCAGTACTGAACGTACAGAGGATCATTTAAGCCCCACTCCTCCCTAAGCTGTTCAATCCTCTCGGGCGTAATCACTTGTTCTTGCGAACCTAGCATTATCATGACAGGGTCACTAGGCGCCAGATGCACCATTAGGAACACGGCTATCGAGATACCGAGCAGAACAGGAATCGCCTGCAGCAATCGATGAAGAATGAATCGAAACACCGGGTATTCACCTCCATGTTAGTCGGGGCGCCAGAAATCGGCGCCCCGCCCCCCTAAAACCCGAAAGTAGAATGAGATGTTCTAGCGCCCTAGCCACACGTTGTTAATTTCACTCACAAACTGGAAATTGCCGGCATAGTCCTTGACCTCGTCATTATAGGCAAAAAAGAAATACTCATGGTACGCAGGCATATGCGCTCTGTCCTTAACCACAAGTTCCTGCGCTTCTTTCCAAACCGGTTCTCGCTCCTCAGGGTCCAAGAGGGTGACGCCAAGCTCAAGGAGCTCATCAACTCTAGGATTCTCATACCGCGCACTGTTCCCATTGGGTCCTTTATTGCGGCTGTGGAACATGAAGATCATTCCGTTCGGTCCGCTGTACCCGCCAAGTATTAGCATGTCAAAGTTACCCTTGTCGCTTTCGCTTAGAAGAGTCCCCCACTCAAGGTTTTGGACTTCCGCTTTTATACCGATCTCGTTGAGGCTAGTCGCCACTATGACAGACAATTTGGAGCGGTTTGCATCCTGGGGTGCGATGATCCTAAGTTTCAGCGGCTTGCCTTCTTTGTCCAGAACCCCATCAGAATCTGTGTCCTTCCAACCTAGCTTCCCGAGAGTCTCCAGCGCCTTCTCAGGATTGTACTCCCAGTATTTGCTAAGCGACGGATCGTAGCCGAGGTTTGGCGGAGCTACTGGTCCTACCGCCCTTTCCGCCATACCTGGCGGGAAAATCGCATTTACAGCCCCGTCCATGTCTATTGCAGCGCATATTGCATCGCGAAACTCGAGACTGCTTGTTGGGTCCTTCTCGCAGTTAAAAGCAATGAATCGATATGCAGCTGTCCCTTGCTTCATAACAACTAGCCCCGGAGTTGCTCCTATCCTTTCGACATCTTTCTGTGGGATCTGAGCCACCAGATCAACGTCACCGGCTTCTAGAGCCATTAAGAGGGCATTAGGATCCGGTATGGGTTTGAGAATGATTTTGTCCAAGTTTGGCTTAAGCCAATGGTCATCATTGCGAACCAGGGATACGTAGTCATCTGGTTTGACCTCTTCCAACTTGAAAGGGCCACTCCCAATTGGATTCCTGGAGAACTTCTCGGGTCCAAGAGTTTCAACCACCTTCTTGTTCACCACATACACAGAAGCCAGGTTATCCAGGAGAAAAGCATCAGGTCGCTTCGTAGTGATCTTGACCTTGTACTTATCTATAGCTTCAACCTTATCTATCGATTCCACAAGGTTATACCGACTAGACTTGGTCTCAGAATCAAGAATTCGCTCTATGGAGTATTTGACATCTTCAGCGGTGACTTCTGGCCCTTCTCCCTTTGCGTACACTTCATTATCGTCTTGCCATTTGGCGCCTTCGTGCAGATTGAAAACCCAGGTCAAGTTGTCAGGGTTTTCCCAAGACGTAGCTAATCTGGGGATAATCTTGCGATCAGGATCGTGATCTACGAGGGCATCGAAAACCAGGTTGATCACATGCCAAGAACCTTCATCATTGTAGAGAGCAGGATCAAGGTTCACAACGCTCCATGAATCGCCAACTACGAGAGTACCGCCAACTTTGGGCTCAGAATCATTGCCTCCAGCGTCAGGTTCAACCTTAGGCTTACAACCGGAAACTATGAAAGAACATATCAAGACCAACGCTAATATCAAACAAGTTTTCTTCTTCAACTGGCATACGCCTCCTAACAAATAGGTGGTACCAAAAATGTGCAACGCTGCGGAAACCAGTGGTGATCTATGGAGATCATTCACCTCCTACCTAGTATTGTGGGTCCTACAGTTCTGTGCGAAAGACAATACGGCCAACTGCAGAGAAACCGGCCTGTTCTGACTAATCCCTCTACCCCAAAATCCTAGGGACAATGCCTGCGCTCAAGCTCTTGAATGAAAATCTTGCCCCACTTGAGTATGTGCTCTTCCGTGAGGGTCCTTGCTTTTTCAGCTTTGCCTTCACAGATGGCTTCATAGATCTTACGGTGCTCCAAGTAAGGTACCGGTTCTCTCATGCTTGACGTCTGAATATACGATCTTATGTCCCAGGTGATTGACTGCAGTGATCTTGCCATGGCCATGAGCACAGGTGATTTTGTTGATGCAATAATCACTTCGTCGAATTCCATCAGCAGTTCGGTTGTTCGCTCCCAATCTTCGACAGCACTAGCGACTTCCATGCCCTGTAGCAGGTCCGTCAGCTCAGCGATCTCAGACTGGGATATCCTCTCGGCAGATAATTCCGCAGCCAATCCCTCGATGTTAGCTCGGACGCGCCATATATCCCTAATCTCGTCAACCCCGAAATCTACAACGACCATACCGCGGTTAGGGCTGTATTCGAGAAATCCTTCTGAAGCCAGCAACCTGAATGCTTCTCGTACGGGTATTCTACTAACCCCAGCTTCTTGGGCTACCTCTTCTTCGGTCAACCGCTGCCCCGGTTCATAAATGCCGAGAATGATAGAACGCCTTAGGGCCTGGTAGACTCTTTCGAACAGCGATGCTCTAGACTCATGTTTGATTTCGCCAAGAGGGCTATCCAACGCTCCCACCTCGAATATATTAGTATATTGTATACAGTATACTAATATATTCGAGCGGCACGCCCAATTTCCTTCTCCGCAGTGCCTAAAAGTGTTTGTCTTGTCGAACCAACGCCGCGCGGTATCAGCCCGTTCGACTCTGCTGCTAGCTACTGGCCGGGGACAAGAGGCTTCTGCAGAAGGATATCTATTCTCTTTGCTGGCGTATCTCTTGTATAGTTACGTGTTGCCTTATTGTTTTGGGGATATAGGAGGAGATGCTGGATAGAAAGAGGGAGACTGAAGCATGCACCCTGCTGCATAAGATAGCAGTATTTCAGATACTGCTAACGGCGGGAATGCGGTTGAGCTCGTTTGGCAGGAACGAACTTTTTTCTGGAAATATGGGTGCAGTGCTCGCGTAAGTGATAGTATGATTCAGATGTCCTTTTTTGGGTGCCTTATTGGAAAGGAGACGCTAATGCAAGGATTAGTTGAGACAATCTTGGAGGCTCTGCCAGCTGAGGTGGCCATAATCGTAGTAGCTGCCTTACCTGTTATAGAGGTAAGGGGTGCTATTCCCTTGGGCGTGTCTTTGGGGCTTCCTCCTTTTTACGCTGCGTTTCTTTCATTTGTGGGAAGTATGATCCCTGCACCTTTTGTGCTTTTCTTTGTTAGGCCCATTTTTAGATATCTAAGGAACAAAGAGTCCATAAAAAACCTGGTGGATTCTTACGTCGAAAGGACTATGAAGAATAACAGGGACAAAATACAAAAGTATGGTGCATTGGGATTAGTGCTGTTGGTCGCTATTCCTCTTCCTGGCACAGGGGTGTGGACCGGCAGTATAGTTGCAGGGCTTATGAATATGAGCTTCAAACTTGCATTCCCTGCCATATTTGCAGGTAACGCCATAGCTTCTTTCATAGTCACAGTGCTGAGTTATGGGGTGGCAGGGGTGGTGATGTAGGAGGAGTAGTTTCTGCAATATTCCAAGGGTTTGGCCTTCTCTTGATTAAGGGCACCATTAACACAGTTAAACTCCCATTATCACGCCCGTTCCTCACTACTGTTCTTGTGAAGCAAAAAGCCCCGTCCCTTATGCTTCGCGCTGCTTGATTGGTTTTGCAGGGATGCCTACTGCTACAACTTTAGGAGGGATATCGTTTACTACCATGGCTCCTGCGCCGATGATACTCCATTCGCCTATGGACACCTGGTTTATTACACCTGAATTGATACCAAAGTAGCACCCTTCTCCGACTGTTACCTCACCTGCTATGTTAGTAGCTGGCATCAAGCTAGAGAAATCTCCTAGAACTGAGTCGTGGCCAACTTTACAGTTTAGGTTAAGAATGGAATAGGCACCAACCTTGATGTTTGTTGTCAGAATCGTCCCTGCGCAGATTACTGAACCGATACCGATCTCGACAAAGTCTGAGGACAAAACTGAAGGGTGCACCAATGTGGCAAATTCCAGCCCTGCTTCAAGGCAGCGGTTCACTACTGATTTCCGGACTACTGGATCTCCTATGGCGCAAACCACATAAGGTAGAGGATCCATCTTTTCGAGTACTTCCAAGTTGCCTATAATCGGGTATCCTTCCACCGTCGTGCCCGACAGGCGATCATCAATGAAGCCTACAAAATCCCAAGTAGGTTCTTTTTCATTTATATCCCTTATGAGCCAGGCTACTTCCCTTCCAAATCCTCCTGCACCTATCACCGCTAAGAGTTTTAACAATTAGAGCACCTCGCTGATTGAGATGTAATAAGAATGCTGACTTCGCTCAACTGCCATCTGCTGAACTATGCGAACGTGTGCTGCCAGTAAAAGGTAGCATAGTGGCATAGCCTTCCTGACTTATACCCTCTCTCACCAGTACTTTCCATACAGTTAGTACAAGGATCTTAAAGTCCATCCATAGGGACCGATGATCTACATAGTAAGTATCCAATTCAAACTTTTCTTCCCACGTAAGAAGATTACGGCCTTTCACTTGGGCCAGGCCAGTTATGCCAGGCTTTACATCGTGCCTGCGTACCTGTTCAGGTGTATACAAGGGAAGATATTCCATAAGCAAGGGCCTAGGACCAACTAGGCTCATATCTCCTTTTAGGACGTTAAACAATTCTGGGAGTTCATCCAAACTGGTAGAACGCAGAAAGTGCCCTAAGCGAGTTATGCGCAAATCATCAGGCAGAAGATTGCCTTCTTCATCCCTTACATCCTTCATAGTTCTAAACTTGTACATACGAAACGGCTTTCCTTTGTAACCGGGCCTGGTCTGCACAAAAAAGACAGGCCAACCGCTATCTGCCAATATGGCAACAGCTATTATAACCATAACCGGTGACAAAATTACCAGCAAGAAAGCAGATACTGCTATATCAAATATTCTTTTTACCAAGGAACGAAATTGTTCAATTCTGTTTCTAGCAGACATAGTTACATGCACACCCGTCTAACCAACAATTCAGAATAACGAAACTTCATCTCTCTAAAAAACATTGCCTAACGTCAACCCAAACCGCGCGACCCTTACTTCCAGTTTATCCATAAAGGAACTGGCGTATAGCACCAATCACCCGCTCCAAGTCCCCTTGGCTCATAGCAGTCCCTGAAGGAAGACATATCCCTGTTTCAAATAGAACATCAGAAACGCTGTAGCTTTCCTCATGTGGATAGTATCTTCTTCCTGCAAACAAAGGTTGCAGATGCATGGGTTTCCACACAGGTCGGCTTTCGATATTTTGTTCTTCCAGACAATCTACTAGCTCAAACGGACCCTTTTTTATTATATCCGGATCTAGAGTCATGACCGTAAGCCACCTGTTGCTCTTTCCAAATTCGGCTTCTGGCATGAATGCTACTCCTGGTATTGCACCTAGTTCCAACTTATATGTATCAAAAATCTCTCTTCGACGCCTAACTCTCTCATTCAAAACCCTCAATTGTCCTCTGCCTATGGCAGCAAGTATATTGCTCATTCTGTAATTGTAGCCCATTTCGCTATGCTGGTAATAAGGAACTGGGTCTCTGGCTTGGGTAGACCAGAACCTTGCCTTCTCTAGAGCTTCTGTATCGTCAGATACAAGCATGCCTCCACCTGAGGTAGTTATGATCTTATTCCCATTAAAAGAAAAGGTTCCAAATTCACCAAAAGTACCGCTGGGCTCACCTTTGTAAGAAGCGCCCAAAGATTCGGCTGCATCTTCAAGGACTGGTACACCGTATCCGTTACACAGATCTAATATGGCGTCCATATCTGCGCTTTGGCCGTAGATATTCACTACAATAACAGCCTTGGGGAGGTTATTCTCTTGGGCGGCATCTTCAAAAGCCCTCTTTAGAGCCTTTGGAGACATGTTCCAAGACTCAGGCTCAGAGTCGATAAACACTGGTTCGGCATTTAGGTAAAGTATAGGATTGATGCTACCTATAAAGGTGAGGGAGGAACAAAACACTGTATCCCCAGATCCCACTCCTAATAATCTCAAACCTAGGTGAATAGCTGCAGTACCAGAATTCACAGCAAGGGCACCTTTTGTTCCTACATATGATGCTACTTCTTTTTCAAATGCAGTTACTTGAGGTCCCAACGGTGCTATCCAGTTTGATTCAAATGCTTCATGTACAAGCTTCAGTTCCTCTCTTCCCATGTGGGGGGGAGAAAGATAGGTTCTTTCGGACATTTAAATCACCTACAATTGAGCTCTGTTTTGATAAGTTTATCACCAATAGCAATCTCACTAGGTGTATGCATTATTTGTTTCGACAGAGGACTCAACTCTACCTACTAACAGAAAGAAAATTCCCAATTACACGGTTCTCTCGTTATTCTCCCCTCGCTCAAGCTTGCTAAACTACACTCCGTTCCCAGACATTGCAGTGTGTCTGGAAGAACCATGATAGAAGAAACCCTACCAGGTCACATGTCCAAGAAACTGCGGATAAAAAGTCGGACTCCCAAATAATGCAAGGGGGAGTCTGCATGTATTTAAGAGATGCGCGGATGAGGGCTATTGAGTTGTATATCAAATACGGTAAGCGTGCCGCAGATGTCCGATGCAAACTTGGTTGCCCGGATAGAAAGTCTTTGCGGTCTAAGACATTGTACAATTCGAAAAAGAGTTGCTTGGCGAGGGGGCTACCATGACGATGTCAAAAGGGGATATAACGCGATTACCAGATGAGAAGGATATTCTGGCTGCAGAAATTGACAGGATGAAATCTCAGATTAAACAGTTGAAGATGGAAGTTGACATTTGGAGGACAGCAGCCGAAATCGTAGAAAAGGCCCGGACGTCGATCTAAGGAACCTGCCAAACAAGGAAAAGACCCTGTTGGTCGACGCCCTTGGACGAGAGTATTCAGCAAAAAACCTGCCAAAGGCATTACATTTTGCTGGAAAGCAGTTACTTCTCGAATCGCAAAATCTTGAATATGCCGGACAAATACTTAAGGCTCAGAGAACATATCAAAAAACTGTTTAAAGACAACCGCAGGGCTTTTGTATACCTGCGAGTTCATTGCCTGCCGGCAAGAGGCGGCATTCGTATTTCCCAGACAGTCGCCAGGCGCTTAATGGTACAAGCTGGTTTAGTAATTACCGGAAACAAAAAGAAAAAGTATAGTTCTTACCTAGGTGAAAGTCAGCCTGCTCCAGATAACCTGTTTAAACGCAATTTTCATGCGGATGCTCCTAAAGTCAAATGGGTTACGGACATAAGTGAATTTGCAATTCCTGCCCGAACGGTGTATCTTCCGCAATGGGCTTGTGCCGGCCAGCCGGTGAGAACTGTGAACAGAATATTGTTGAAACCATTTTGTGCCTGCGACGGACAAATTCATAGACATATCTGGATTCTTCTGCAGTCGGTTTTACGAGCATCGAATCGCCCAGAATGAGCAAATTGACCTTGGATTAGTCTTTGTAGGCCTTCTGCAGCATTCCTGTTCCAGCAGCAAGTTTAAGTTCTCCATAAGTGCGGGTATGCGAACAAATCGTCCGAAGTAAGACTGTTTGAATGCTTCAATGCCCAGAGCGCAACCAATGAAGGATTTTCCAGAGGTCGCTGCTCCTATGATAACGAGATTGCGGGCATCAGTAATGTAGCTGCAACTTCTCAGCATGAGAATTTGATCACGATTAAGTTCGGGTCTTGGAGAAAAATGGATGTCACCAAGATGGGCCTGAGGTTGATAGAATTTGGCATTTGCAATGAGACGTTTCAAGCAGTTGTTCCTTCTCCTTGTCCATTCAATGTCTGTAAGCAACGCCATACGTTCCTCAAACGATAGACTACACATTTCCGGGTCAGATAGTTGCTGTTTGTAAGCCTCGGCCATAGCGCCAAGACGCATACTTCTTAACTTTTCATAGGTCGCATTACCAATGATTTCTTCCTCACATAATGACTGGCGCCTCGTGTAAAGGCATAGGTGCTGTGGATCGTTCTGCCCTTCTGGATCCAGTTTGTCCTGCCCGGTATCCAGAATCTTTTTGACGGTCTTGTAGCTGGGACTGACAGGAAGACTTAAAGCCCTCTGGCAAGCTGCGTCCAAACGTTTAGGGGAATGCTTGTCCGCTAACTCAAGAAGTCCCATATAGGCCCGGACTCCCTGTTGTTTAGCCTTGTGCAGAACCAAAAGGCTCTCAACTACGGCTCTCGCACATGAACCTACTTGAGATGACCAATTGATGAAACGATCGATGTCCCATTTAACATATTTCTGATGGTCTGGAGGCATATGGATTTGAATCGTGCTGTATTGCCCTTTCTGCCGTGAAGCCTAGGATATGAACACAGCCCGTGTTTGTCCAATAAAGACCTCTTCTCCTGAAATGGCCTATGGTTGTAGCTCTCGAGTTTTTCTTTTATGGCATCGTTCAATTCGGCAATGGAAAAGAACCTCATGTGGCGGATAGGTGCCAAAATCCATGTCGATATTTTGCCGACACTGCTCTCTACATTAGCCTTGTGCCTGGGTTTGTTGATACGCGCAGGCACAATGACAGTATCATAGTGCTCAGCCATCTCCTGGTAATTTCTTTGGATCTCCGGTGAATACCAGTCAGGTTTGGTGATACTTGTTTTCAGGCTATCGGGAAGAAGCACTTGAGAGACACCGCCAAAGTATTGGAACATGTGAACAGGGGCTGTGATCCAGCTTTCCAGATCCTGAGTCACAAAAGCTTCTACGTATACACACTGGCTGTAAGAGAGAAGTCCAACAGAAATATATGCCTTGACAAGGTCCCCTGTATCGGGGTCTGTCAGGTTGGCAGTTTGACCAGCCCAGTCCACCTAAATTTGCTCGCCCGGTTTTCTAGGCATATGCATGGTCGCTCTAGTCTCTTGACGATGCTGACCGTAGTGGTAGCAAAATTATGAATGCACAAGTGGTGTTTTACCGCTGGTATGACATTCCTCGCAGTTCTCGGCCCAAAGCAGCAACAAGGTTACGCCATCTTTCTTGATTTCTCGGTGAATCTTTTCGACACCCGATGGTTCGTGTTCGGTAGGCTCTTCTCTTCCCAGGGAAGAGAAGAACCGCCAGACGGTCTTTTTTTAGGTCGTCTTTTAGCGGCCACTCTACTTCTATCTCTTGTGCTTTCCTGATGACATTTGAATAGGTGTTTCTGGAACAATGCAGCGTACTCGCGATGCTCCTTTGACTTATCCCCCGGCTGTACATGCGGAGAATCTCACGATATGGGGTCCTCGTGTTTGACCTCCCAAAGTAGATTTGCGCGCTAATGTTGACAAGCGCATGAACCTATTTTAGAACGTGGCTCTCAAACGCCGGACGGCTGGCTCTCCCAGACAGGACCAGTGGATCAAAAGTGACCGGAATAATCAGCCAGAGAATGGGTTCAAAGATTTGTAAAATGGCATAATCTTACCCATCTGCATAGCGGTATAAATATTATAACTCCCTATCGAAGACATTATGGTTTGGATAAAAACATCATAAAAAAATCGCATAAAGGTCTACGAAGCAACTAACGCCAAGAATCCCTCAAGGTGGTCATATACTGAACCCACAGAATGTTGGACACTTTGAAGTGTAGGGTTTTGTTGAAAGGGAAAAGAAGAGGTTATTCTATGCACGCCATGATGAGGGTTCAGATATGAAATCTAGGAAATGGACCAGCGAAGAAAAGTTCGCTGTAGTTATGCAGGGTCTAAAAGGTGAGAAGAGCGTATCCGAGATATATAAGGAGAATGGCTTAAGTAAGACTATGTACTACAAGTGGCGCGATGCTTTTCTGGAAGGGGGCAAAAAGGCCCTGGAAAGTGGCAATAAGTCCTACGACCGTGCGCTGGAGGCAGAAATCGAAAAACTTCAGAAGATCATTGGGAAACAGGCTATTGAGATAGAAGTTCTAAAAAAAACGGACGAACTGTTTCAGAAAAGATAGATGCAGTAAAGGCGCTTAAAGAAAGGGGTGTGAGCATAAAAGAGTCGTGCAATCTGGTAGGTATATCTAGGAGCAGTTATTATTGTTACGTTAAGGATTATCCTTTGAAAAGAGCAAAGGCTGAGCGTTGTCTAGATGAAGAACTTCTCGAAGAAATCGAAGCTATCAAATCATGCCACCCTTTCTGGGGATACAGACGAGTCACAGTCTTTTTAAAACACCGTCTAAACATAAATGTAAACCACAAAAAGGTGTATGGGATCATGAAGGAACACAATCTAACAGTGCCACAGGCGAAAAGAAGGGAAATGCGTCCAGGGCTAGGAGGTTCCAAGCCTAGAGCGGAGCGACCAAATGAATACCGGGGAATAGATATGACCAAGTTCATGGTGGAAAGCGTAGGTTGGGTGTATTTAGTTGTGGTACTGGATTGGTATACCAAGAAGATAGTTGGTTGGAACCTTTCTTTAAGGAACAGGTCCTCTCAATGGAAAGAAGCTCTAGATATAGCGCTAAACAACCAGTTCCCTGACGGGGTGCGAGACAACGGGCTTAAACTGGTAAGCGATAATGGGTCTCAACCCACATCTTGCAGTTTCATGCAGGATATGGCCACCTTAGGGGTAGAGCAAATATTCACATCTTACAACAATCCCAAGGGAAACGCTGATACTGAGAGGATGATGAGAACCATAAAAGAAGAGGTAGTCTGGATAAACGAGTTCAGCAATTTTCAAGGAGCCTGTGCAGTTGTTAGCCAATTGGATTGAGTTTGACTACAACAAACTATATGTGCATTCGGCCCTGGGGTATTTAAGCCCTGAAGAATTTGAGGGAGCATTTGCCAAGGGACATTGCCAGGCAGTAGCATGACCTCTACTCATTTTTTGAGTAAAAGTGTCTTGACAACAGGGGTTCACTACAGCCAAGAGATATCAGGGATTAGACATTGCCTGCGTTTGTTACCTTAAACCCGATGGGGACGAAGAACTTAATTTGGTTGCCAAGGAGCGAATGGAGCAACGATTATGAAAGATTCAGTTTGCAAACCATTTACATTGAGCAGCCTACATGGTAGCCTAAGCACAGAAGCAGGGTCTGGCCATTAGGCAGCCTCTAAAGGCTCTACCCATGTATGCAGAGGCTCAATGTAAATGGAGAATCGGAGGTAACGACAATGAGCAGAAAACATGATGCGACAACTTACTTGACAAATACCATAATTCTGGTCGTCTACTTAAAACTGTAGTTAGTATTGTAGTATTAAGAGTGGTGTCAACATCATGAGAATAATTTATGGGCTAACTCTAGGAAGTTTTTATTTTATCATTTTTGTAAGATCATATAAAATATCGAAGGACATATTTTCCCCTTTATGTTTTTTTTCATTTATGCAATTTATAGCTTATGTGCCGGGAATAATGTTTTTCGAAAATCACATGGGTATAGAATTAGACGAAATAAATACATTTTTTGTTTTCGTAGCACAAATTCTTGTAGCCTTCTTTACTTGGCTAGGGATAAGAATATGTAAATGTCTTACAAATCATAATTCACATTGTACGATTGAACAGAAAAATGTTAAAAGTATAACTTTCATAGGATTAGTACTGTATATGCTTGGACTATTTTCAACAATTTACTTCATTGTTTCAGTTGGAGGAGTTCATTACATAATAACACATCCACAACTTAATTATGCTAGAGGAAATAGTTACTTAATGAGTTTGCAAAATTTGATGGTTATAGGAATTCTTTGTCTTTTTGGTTCAAATAAGAAGCCTAGCAACTTAGCAATATTTATTACTTTTGGAATTTATGTGCTCACAATAGTAATATTCACAAAACGGGCACCAATTATACATGCCTTACTACTAATACTTATGGCTTATAATTACAGAGTTAGAAACATTAAACCAACAGATTTTTTCAAACCTACAGTTTTATTTTTGGTTTTTTTATCTATTCTATTAATAGTCTCATTGCCAATGCTGAGAAACCCTTTAGCGTTTGGTGTAGATGTTTCATTTTGGGATATTTTTGTTGAAGGCATACACCGAATAGATAAAGTTTTTGAAGAATACAGCTTTACTTCACGCGATGCGTTTGTTTATACTAATTATCATTTAGATAATATGTATTATGGTAGAACCTTAATTAATTTTCTTACAGCTCCGCTACCTAGTTCGGTTTTTCCATGGAAACCACCGGTTGATGACGGAATCTATTTAGCGAATTTTGTAGCAGGATATTATATATTGCCACCAGCGAATGTATATCCTATTCATAACTCGTTTCCGTTCTCATCTCAGGGCTCTATGTATGCAAATTTCGGTATAATTGGACTCGTAATTGGAGCTGTAATCTTAGGTATTATCTATGAATATTTTTACATGTTACTAAAAGATACAGAATATAATATTTTCACGATTTTTGTTTATCATACTATTATTAATACATTGGCTTTATCATCAAAGAACATAACACAGACTATTATTCCAATTGGGTTATTAATCATCTCTTTTAAAATATTTACTGGAATCAAGTTAAAAAAACGGAGAACTAAAATAGAATTGGGAGGTAACTATTAGTGTCATTGAAGCAGATATTGTATTTTCTTAATTGTATAATGCCAAAAAGATCAAAACAAATATATTTCCATTCTACATGTGTTTATAAAGATAACATAGCTGCAGTATTGGAAGAGTTCTTAAAACATCCTGTTTCTGAAAACTTTAGCATAGTCCTAGACGGCGATGATTTAGGGGAGTTTCAAGGTAGTAATATTGAACATGTGAAGCATAGATCATTAGCATCAATATGGAAATATATGCGTTCGAAATATGTGATTTATGATAATGGTATATATGGGTCAAGAAGTATTCGAAATCAGATTTCTGTTAATACGTGGCATGGCATAGGACTAAAAAAAATCGGATATTATGCTTTTCCGACTAAAACAAAATATGCACAAACGGCTACATACGGAATAGCTTATTCTGATTTTTTCAGAACTACAATAGCTCATGCGTTTGGAATTCCCCAAGAAAATATTATAGTATCGGGGGAGCCGAGAAATGATTACTTCTCAATAGATAATAATAGTTTAGAAGCGATTGGGATAAATAAAAGCAATTACAGAAACGTTATTATTTGGATGCCAACTTACAGAATTTCAAAGGTTGCAAAATCGGGTGATGACGGAGCATATTATGAATATGGTATACCTCTACTTAATAGCAATAACATTAAGATATTAGATAATTACTTATGCAACAGGAAACTTTTACTTATTATTAAATATCATTCATTACAAGATCTCCTTTTGCCAAAAATCAAGTTTGAGAATATTAGATTTTTAACATCAGAAGAAGTTACGAAATCAAAAAAGCCTTTATATACTTTATTATCACAATGCGATGCTCTTATCACAGATTATTCTTCTGTATACTTAAATTACTTAATATTAGATCGCCCCATATGTTTTGCTTATGATGACTTAGAACTATACTCATCAAAAAGAGGTTTTATGTTTGAAAATGTTGAATCAATGATGCCTGGATTTAAGGCGAACAGTTTTGATCAGCTACTTGAATTTATCGATCAACTTAATCTTGGAATGGATAATTACAGAGCAGATAGGCAGATTGCTAATAAGAAGTTTAATAAATATAATGATAATAAAAATAGTTATCGATTATTAAAAAGTATAGGAATTTTAGATTAAATTATGCGTGATCTAGGAATATCTAGCTTATATGTTAGCTGACATATTAAAATCCCCATAAGGGGGAACTTTAGAATGTCTATTGACAGAAAAGGCAGTGTAAAACTTTCTAATATTCCTGAAATATTCAGCCCAGCATTTCTTCATATAAATTAACGTAATCTTCAAATCTGTCATACTTATCATATAACATAACTGCACGTTGTCGACATTGTAATAAGTAACTCAATTTACCTCTTTCTTTTACTATCCTTACTTTTTCTAAGATTTCTCTTTCATTTCCTTTTTCAATAACAAAACCTGTATTTTCGTCTATAGATTCAGAACTTCCTCCAGTGTTAAATGCAATCACGGGTGTGCCACATGCTAATGCTTCCAAATTTGTAGTTGGAAAATTATCTTCCAATGTTGGATTTACAAAAACGTCTGCCTGAGAATATATTTCTGCAAGTGTTTCCATATCCGCTGTTCTGGTGATTCCAATTATATTCCTTGGCAATTTCATTTTTTGTTTCTCAGTCAAACCTACCATAATAATTACTTCATCATCTTCTAATTTTCTGGATAAATCCAAAAAGTATTCATACCCTTTTCTTTTATTCCAAATGTTAGCTACTCCTAAAATTATAAATTTGCCGTCTAATCTACAATTATCCTTAGCCATGGTATTTCTTGGCTTGAAAATATCTAGATCGATACCGTTGTTAATTACTTTTACAGGATAGTTCTGCAGAAATGACTCCCTAACTCGAGTAGCCAGCCAATTTGATGGAGTTACAATAATCAAGTTCTTTACATTGTTGAAAAACTCTTTTTTCTTCCAATAGTTGCGTCTCGATTTATCAATCATGAAACTTGCCGGATATTCTCTCCTAAGTGGACATTTATCGCATTCAGTTTTCCACTTGCTGCAATTAACAGTATCGAAGTAAGAACAGTGTCCCGTGAAAGCCCAACAATCATGCAGAGTCCAGACCACTGGTTTATTCGCTTCCTTTAAATATTCAAATAATGCTTCAACGTTTATGTAGTAACCATGAATATTATGCAAATGTATTAAATCAGGGTCAAGTTTTTTTACCTTATTGGTAAATTCTTGAGTAGCCTTTTTTGAGCCAAAGCCGTGTCCATCAAATATCCTCGTTTTAATTACATGGAAATAGTTATCAAGTCTATTCCCAATTCTAATAGGAGCATCACAATTCTTGGACGCTCCGCGTCCATAAGATATGTAACTTTCATAACCATGTTCTTTTAGAATTTTATCTATATCTGTAACTATCCTTCCAGTGCTCCCAATTCCGCAAACAGAATTAATTTGCATTACCTTCATGCTCTTTCCTCCACACCACTTTATCAATTATCTTTGTATAACTTTGTATTATCTTTACAACTTTTCTGGAGACATTTTCGTCGAAGTAATCATTTGGCAAAGCTGTTTCTTGTTTATTTTCCAACATAGCTCTGCTTAATTCTACCGCTTGGGCTATATCTTCTTTGGTTATTCCTCCTATAACAATTGTGCCTTTGTCTAATACTTCCGGCCTTTCAGTCGACGTCCTTATTAGGACAGCGGGAAAACCTAGTATTGCTGATTCTTCTGATAAAGTTCCACTGTCGGAAAGCACGCAAAAAGCATTTAGTTGTAATTTGTTATAGTCAAAAAAGCCGAAAGGCTTTAGTTGCCTGATCAATGAATCAAACTTAAACCCTCTTTCCTCTATCATCTTCCAACTCCTAGGATGAGTCGAATATATGATAGGCAATTGATATGTTTCTGCTATGTAATTTAAAGCGTTCATTAGTGAAAAGAAATTCTCTTCATTGTCTATATTTTCTTCTCTGTGGGCAGAAACTAATATATATTTTCCTGGTTCTAGATCTAATTCATCTAAAACTTTGCTATCCTTTATTTTATCCATATTTTTGTGTAAGACTTCTGCCATCGGTGAGCCCGTTACAAATATGTGTTCTTTTCTAATTCCTTCTGATAGAAGATATCTTCTGCTATGCTCAGTATAAGGTAAATTTACGTCGGAGATGTGATCTACTATCTTCCTGTTTATCTCTTCCGGCACATTTTGATCAAAGCATCTATTTCCGGCTTCTATATGGAATATTGGTATCTTCAGCCTTTTGGCCGATATTGCGCTTAATGCTGAATTTGTGTCCCCTAAAATCAACAAGGCGTCTGGCTTTTCCTTCTTTAGTACTTCATAAGATTTTGCTATTATATTTCCCATTGTTTCACCCAAATGTTTTCCGGCTGCATCCAAATAGTAATCAGGCTCTCTCAAATTAAATTCTTCAAAGAATACTTGGTTTAGTGTATAATCCCAATTTTGTCCGGTATGCACCAATATGTGATTAAAGTATCTGTCGCAAGCTTTTATCACTTCAGACAGCCTAATAATTTCCGGCCTTGTTCCTACTATTGTCATTATCTTCAATTTCTCCAACTTATATTAAACCTCCAAATAATATGTATCAGGATCTTCAGGATTAAAACACTCATTTGCCCACATGATTGTAATCATATCAGTGTCTCCTATATTTACTATTGAATGAGTATATCCTGGTGGTATATCCACCACCTCTAGTTTTTCTCCGCTAACTTTATATTCGATTATATGATTTGAATCTATTCTTCTGAATCGAATTAGCCCTTGTCCGCTTACTACTAGAAATTTCTCATTTTTTGTATGATGCCAGTGGTTACCCTTCGTAATTCCTGGTTTTGATATATTTACTGAAACTTGTCCTCCTTCAGGGGTCCTTATGAACTCGGTAAATGATCCTCTATTATCAATATTCATTTTTAATTCATAAGAAAAATCATCCTCAGGTAAATAGCTCAAATACGTGCTATATAGTTTTTTAGTAAAGGAATTACTCATATCAGGAACACTTAAGTTTATTCTACTATCCCTAAAGCTTTGAATTAACTCTGCAAGTTTTCCCAGCTTAACACGATACACGACAGGCACTATACAAAATTTGCCTTCTATGACAGGGCTGCCTTCCATAGCCTTTATAAACTCTTCTACTACATCATCTATATAGCATAAACTGAGTTCAGTTTCCGGATTATCAATTTTAATGTCCAAACCTCTGGCGATGTTATAACAAAACGTAGACACTACAGAGTTATAATTTGGTCTGGACCACTTACCAAATAGGTTAGGTAGTCTATACACAAACACTTTTGCTCCGGTTTTACAACTATATTCAAACAGTAAATCTTCGCCCGCTTTTTTGCTTTTGCCATACGGATTATCTTTTTCAGCTTGTATTGAGGATGTCATTAATATCAGCGCCTTATTATTATGCCTTTTGAATAAACTCAGTAGTTCAGACGTAAACCCGAAATTACCTTCCATAAATTCTTTATCATCTTTGGGGCGGTTTACTCCTGCAAGATGGAATACAAAATCGCATTCTTTTGCATAATCATCTAAAAGTGATTTATCTGTATCGATATCAAACTCGAAAATATCTTCATAGCCTTGGTTCTTCAATTCAGCTATTAGATTTTTTCCTACAAAACCCTTTGAGCCTGTAACAAGTATTTTCATTACTTCTTCTGCCCTTTTCGTGAATTATAATTTGATAATTCTTCTTTTATGTAATCAAGTTTAAGAAGTTTCTCCTTTATTTGTTCCACGTTTAGAATTTCAGTATTGCTAGAATTATATTCTTGTTGGGTTTCAAGTTTTTTATTACCTTCGACAAAATATTTATCATAATTGAGATCCCTCGTATCGACCGGCACTCTAAAGAAATTGCCCAGATCTTCCGCTACTAGATATTCTTCTTTTGTCAAAAGGGTTTCATGTTGTTTTTCTCCGTGACGTGTTCCTATTATTTTAATTTCGTTATTTGCATTGAATAGTTCCTTAATTGCCTGGGCCAAGTCTCCTATAGTAGATGCAGGAGCTTTTTGAACCATAATATCTCCCGCTTGTGCTTTTTGAAAAGCAAAAACTACAAGTTCTACTGCTTCCTCAAGACTCATCAGAAACCTTGTCATATTCGGGTTTGTAACAGTTAAGGGCTGTCCGCTTTTTATCTGTTCAACAAAAAGTGGGATAACTGAACCGCGGGAAGCCATTACGTTACCATATCTAGTACCGCAAATAACAGTCTTATCGGGCGACACTGTTTTTGATTTGGCAACAAGTACTTTTTCCATCATGGCTTTGGATATTCCCATGGCATTTATGGGATAAGCCGCCTTATCTGTAGAAAGGCAAATAACTTTTTTTACTCCGTAGTCTATAGCCGCTGTAAGTACATTGTCAGTTCCTATTACATTAGTTTTTACAGCCTCAAGGGGGAAAAACTCACACGAAGGAACTTGTTTCAATGCAGCTGCATGAAAAATATAGTCCACATCATGCATAGCATTTTTAACACTATTTATATCCCTGACATCACCTATGTAGAATTTAATTTTATCGTTTTTATAGTGTTTTCGCATATCGTCTTGTTTCTTCTCATCACGCGAAAATATGCGAATTTCTTTTACATCAGTATTAAGAAACCTCTTTAGGACCGCATTACCGAAAGAACCTGTACCGCCGGTTATTAGCAAAACCTTATCTTTGAACATAAGACACATCCCCTTATAGATGCTTCAGCAATATATCAATAGTTTTTGTTATGTCATAGTGTTTTTCTAAGTATATTCTGCTATTTGAGCCCATCTGAGCCCTTAGTTCCTCGTCTTCCGATAGTTGCTTAGCATAATTTATAAATGAATCTAAGTCTCCACTCTCGCACCAAAATCCACTTCCTGATTCTACTAAAACATCTTTTATATCTGTGTTCTTATCAGTAGCCGCAAGTATTGGCAGTGAGCTTTCCATGTATGAAGTAAGTCTTGATGGGAAATTAGGTATTGTAAATCGTCTATCTAAAAAGATCAGTCCTACATCTGCTGAACCGACTAATTTATCATATTCTTCTTTTGGCAGCTTCTTAAAAACGCTCACATTATTAGATTTTCCGTTTTTCACATGTTCTACAATCTTGCAATATTCTGTTCCGTCACCTACTATCACTAAATACCCCTTTTTAACTCTGCAGAAGTTGTCGGCTACTTCAAGTAAAAAATCTATGCCTTGAGGCTTGCCCAGATTTCCGCCATATACAAATAGAGTTAAATCCTTGGGAATATTATATTTTTCTAAAACTTCCGCATCTTTCCCTGTAATTTTATCTCGCTCCAATGGTTTAATTGCATTTGGAAAGACTTCAACTTTATCTTTGGTTATGTACTTATTATATTTCAATATGTAATCCACATTTCCTTGTGACATGCATCCAATCATATCCGAATTTTTATAGAGTTTGATTTCTTTGTTTCTAAAATATCTCCAAAGCAAGCTACCCTTCTTCATAAGCCCTATATCTACCGCGTTTTGTGGGAATATATCTTTTAACATTAGATAGGTCTTACTGCCCTGGTTATTTTTGAAATATTCTATGACTTTATTGAAAGTTATCGGTGGAGTCGAGTATATTACCATATCAAATTTTGTATTCTTGAAATGCGTTTTAATTGCACTTAAATATTGGCTTTCAATTAAAAGAGTTGAAATGCCCTTTTCAATAAATGATTTTGTGCTTGTTATGTTCCCGGTTCTGACTTTTAGTATATTAACACTATTGATCTTAAACAATTGTGTCGGCAGATTTTCGCGCCTTTGCCTTGGACAAACCACATATACATTCATACCTCTTTTACTAAGCTCTCTAACTAGATCTGTATATATTCCTCTTTGATTTATATCCTCTATCTTTGACAGTGTTAGAAACAGTATATTCAAGTCTTCACCTACTTAATTCACAGCCTTTAATCGATTTAACGACTCTCAATACCTCATCCTCACTAAAATTACTGCTGCAGGGTAGGTTTATAGAGCTTTTTCGTAAAAACTCTGTTTTTTCTATTCTGTAATCTTGCTTGTTAAGGTAGCCTTTCCGTTTATATATTGAACTCTACACCGGTCTTGTTTGATCTGGTCAAGCCTAAGCGGACAACAAGAAACTGGACTGATTGACTCTTTCAAAATCACAAGGCGAAAGATATTGGTTGCTTGAATGCAATCTCTGCCTATTATAGAAGACCTCGATGTACTCCCTTACTTCCCGTTTCGTCTTATATCTTGATTTCAAAGGCCCCCCGTAAATCCATTCGACCTTCAAACTGTGAGAGGAGGTTTCGGCACAAGCATTGTCTTGGCACTCACCTTTGCGGCTCATGCTGCATAGAAAACCATGTGTCTTTATAAGGTCCTGGTATGTATTCCTGCAATACTGACTTCCCTGATCTGAGTGGCAGATTAACCCCGGGGACGGATTGCGTCTTTTAATCGCCACATTAAGGGCATTAACGACCAGTTCTTTTGTCATGTGTTTATCGATGCTCCAGCCGACTACCATCCTGCCATACAACCAGATAAAGCCAATCTTCCCTGGTCGCAATGTGTTTGATATCCATAACCCAGGCCATACTGGGGTACTTAACATCAGACTGTCTACCCAATAAATCCGGAACCACTGGCTTATCATGATTTGAGTCTGTGGTGGCACGTGTCGTTCTACGAACCTTGGCTACAAGACCTAACTCAGCCGTTTTACGCGTAGTCCTTTGGCGGCCCCTTCGGCCTCTAACTGCTTCTTAATTCGTCGTGTGCCATAGGCATTATGGCTATTTTTTCTGGGCCAAAATATCTACCTTTTCCTTCTCGGGCCTTCTGAGCCATTCATAGAGTACCCACTGCGCGATACATTGCACAATTCGCAAGCCCTTTTGATGGTGACCAGGTTTCTGTGCTCCTTTCTTATCATCGCGTACCTTTCCTCTGGTCCCCGGCAAAGTACGCTGGTGCTTTTTTTAAGAACTCAACCTCGTTTTCAAGCTGCCTGTTTTCTCTTTCAAGGCGTCTTTGGTACTCTGCATCCGGCTTCATGTGCCCGCTGCCTAGTTTTCCGATAGTTTTCTGATCCACGAGTAAATCGTTGATCTGAAACACCCTAATTCATCAACTGCTTCCGTCACGGTCATCTTCCCAGAGTTAATCTGGTATACACAGGCTAACTTGGTGTCCCTATCATAGTATCTTGCCATGTTGACACCTCCCAACAGATCCTCTCTGTTATTGTCCATCTTCTAGGTGTCCGATATCAGGTTACCAGACCCTTCTCATGATGCAGATACTCGTATCCCAGAACACACCCTGATTCTGTCAACGCATCTTTGACTACCTTTGCCACATTGGAATCTTATTCGACCACGTCAATATCCAAACCAACATCGTGGTCTATAAATCGGCCTTCCCTAACTATGCCCAGCAAAGTGCCAAAATCAAGAAAAAATACTATGCCTTCCTTCTCTAGCACTGCATGAATATGATCCAAGGCGTCAAAACCATACTTTTGAATAGCGCTTCGCTTTCTAGTCTTAGCTATTGTGATATAGGTATTGTACATACTATATAGAAACCTGTTGTTCACAACAAACGGTTTGAGTTTCTTCTTTAGCGATGTCACCCAGTTTCGTACCCCCTAGACAGCTGATCAAAAACACCCTAATTCAAACTGCTCTCAATAATCGACAGAACATCATCCTTACTAGCAGCTCTTAGATTGTTGCTTGCTCGAACCGAAGCCAATACCTCACTCACATCATTTCCAATTTGAGATGAGTGAATAACATATTGCCCCAACAGGCCTCGAACATCCAGATAAGTGCTTAGTTTTCCGAGATATTCCACAAGATTATCCACTGTCTCACAGCCCAGATATAATGCAGCCTTTAGAATTCTTCCATCATCTTCCTCAGCATTGAATCGGAGTATGGCTGGAAGAGCAAAACTGCAAGCTAGACCATGAGGAACCCCATATTTGAGGGTAAGCGGGTAAGAAATCGAATGTGCCAATGCCGTCTTAGTATTGCTTATAGCCAACCCTGCAAACAAACTAGCTTGTAACATTTTCGTTCTGTGCTGCAAATTATCTAAATCATCAACAAGCATCGGAAGAGTAGGCATCGCAATTCTGAGAGCTTCCGTCGCATACATAATAGTTATCGGTGTAGCATTTCTGTTCCAGATAGATTCAAACGCATGAGAAATGGCATCCAATCCTGTGGTAATGGTTTGCTCTCGCGGTAGGGTTAACGTTAATCCCGGATCTACCAAGGCAACCCCAGGAAACAGACCTGGCCCGGATAAGGAATACTTCTTCTTGGCATCTGAATCCCATACAGTAGCAAAGGGGGTCACCTCAGCGCCTGTGCCAGCGGTAGTTGGGATCGCTACTACGGGAATGCCCGGTTCAGTCAGGTCGCCCAAATTATTCTCTAGATGAGCACGAAGGGAAAATCCTCCTTCTATTCTGGGCAATGTAGCACTAATCACCTTTGCAGTATCTATTACGCTGCCACCACCCAATGCTACAATCGTGTCACAATGTACGTAACGTAGTTCCTGGGCAAGCGATTCAAGTCTGGCAAGCTCTGGATTAGGTTCAATACCATCGACCACCTCTATCAACGATTGACCAAGTATGTCTGACACTTTATTGGTCACACCGCGCTTGCTAAATCCAGAAGTCGTAAGAAGCAAGATACGCGAACCCTTAACAACATCAGCAAGAAGATGCAGGACGTCAACTCCCGCAAATACACGGACCGGATTGTAGAAATCCCATCGCCCATCCTTAAGCATTCTATTGTTGCATTGGCTCACTCCGCTAATCTCCCCATTAGCTCATTGCGATTTTCCACAGGAGGAATCGTCGGCCGTCCAAGATCTTTGCGTGAACCCTTTCTCGTCTTGATCTCTACTAGACTTGGCCCTTCACCACTTAGCACTTGACTCAGAGCACTTCCAATCTCTTCACTACTAACTGCTTTCAAAGCTCTTCTGTACCCCATTGCTCGTGCAAGACCTACATAATCCACATTCGGACTAGCGGTAGGTTGACCACCTACAGAATCGTGGGACTCATTGTTTATCACGATATGCACGAAATTGGGTGGTGCTTTCTGTCCCACGATCGCCAAGGCACCTGCATGCATAAGAACAGCTCCATCTCCATCTAGGCAAATCACTCGATGATTGGGTTTTTGCAAAGCAATTCCCAATGCTATCTGACTGCTGTGTCCCATTGAGCCAACCGTCAAGAAATCACGGTCATGTGTTTGAGAATATCTCTCCCGAACCTCGAAAAGTTCCCGTGAAGCCTTCCCAGTCGTAGAAACAACTATATCATCATCGCCTATCGTTTCAACCAGAATGGTAATGGCTTCTTCTCTGGCCAAGAGAGCATCATCACTATTGACGGCACTGAGCTCGTATTCCTCAAAAGTGTCAGATCTTACCACAATTGCCACAGGCTTCTCGCAATCCCTCATCTGATTACACAACGAGCTAACAAGATCCTGCCAATCCTTTATGCTACCATCCAACACAACATAAGGTATCTCCATAGCATCAAGCAATGCAAGAGTCACACGCCCCTGCTTTACATGCTGTGGCTCATCATGTCTTCCTGGCTCACCCCGCCATCCGATCATGAGCAGCATGGGAATACTATATACTTCCGGATCCGCCAACGAGAGGAGCGGGTTAGTAGCATTTCCCAGACCGGAGTTCTGCATATACACCAAACCGTATTTACCTGTCGCCATATGGTACCCTGTAGCAAGGGCGACTGCACCCCCCTCATTCGCTGCAATCACATGATGGCTCTCATCTACATGCTCTGTAATATACGCGCAGAAGCTCTTGAGTAGCGAATCCGGAACGCCCGCAAAAAACAAAACCTGTTCGGAAACAATCTTGTCGAAAAAATCCTTAGGTTGTATCAATTTGCTCCTCCAGGAATTAGGGTGATTATTTCGTCTATCGGCATAAGGTCTTTATCGATATCGCTTGACCGCCCATGCTCAAGTATGGATTTGGCAGTCTTGACCATAGCTGGGAAAGCACTTCTCAGCAAATGATTTGCATAGATAACAACATTGACACCGGCATCCGCCAATTCTTCCTCGGTAATGTAATTGTAACTAGTTGGCACTACAACCAAAGGCACCCTAAAGTCAAATCGACCATATTCCTTGCAGAATTCAAGGATCTCGGTAGCATCTTTGCTAGCACTATGAATCATTATGCCATCGGCGCCCGCATCCATGTAAGCGCTAGCCCTTGTTAGTGCGTCTGCAATGCCCTGGCCCAAGATCAAGCTCTCTATACGAGCTATGATCATGAAATCATCAGTAAACTGTGCTTTCTTCCCAGCAGATATTTTGTGGCAGAAACCTTCGATCGTATCTTGTGTCTGTGGCACCGAAGCACCAAAGAGTGAATTCCTCTTTAGTCCAACTTTGTCTTCGATGATAACTGCCGAGACACCCATTCGTTCTAGTGTCTTAACTGTGAATACGAAGTGTTCCGGTTTTCCTCCAGTATCACCGTCGAATACTATTGGTTTCGTTGTGACTTCCAGAATATCGTTGAGCGTATTCATCCTAGAAGTTAGGTCAACAGCTTCAATGTCCGGCTTTCCTTTGGCTGTTGAATCTGTGAGGCTGCTAGCCCACATGCCATCAAACTCTTTCCTAACCCCGTTAGCATCCACGAACGTGTTTTCCACGATTAAGCCAGTAAGACCGTTATGTACTTCCATTAGACGGACAAGACTCTTTGCATTGAGAAGCCGGCGTAGCCTCTTAAGCCTCACGTCCGGAGTAGTCCCAACTTCTTTCAGTGCATTATTAAGCTGGGTAGATGAAATGCCCTGAGTATACTCAACTTCAACCAGCTGGCCACCCCACTCCGCCAAGGTTTCAATAACTCGTTCCCTAACCGATTTTTGGACTCCGGTCCGCCAATCATCACCATGAACCACATAAGCCGGCTTCAACGCTCGTAAGTTTGGGACGTAATCCAAAGTTGTCTGGGGAACCACTCGACTAACGCCTCTAATGCTCTCAATGACCTCTTTACGCTGCTCGTAAGTCATGTATGGCAGCCTCTTGTAACTCGCGACGGCTTCGTCTGTAAGTAGTCCAACAACCACCTCACCAAGCTCAGCCGCCTTCCTAATTACATTTATATGCCCTGGATGAACCAGATCAGCACTCATACCTACATAAACAAGTTCTTGGCTTCCCTTACCTGTCTCTTTTTCATCAGCCACTACTGTCACCTCCTAATCGTTTTTTCCCACCAGCAAAGAGGAACGAAGCAGCATTTGATTATCCCTTTGTAATCTATTGTACAAGCATGAGCGCATGGGTCAAGGCTCGTTCGCTTGCAGTATTATTGTATAACGTATTCTCACTACATATAAAGTATGACAAAATGCAACCAACAAAGTGTACAAACACTCTGAAACGCAAAACTGGGCTTCATCTGTATAGGGTCAATATGTAGCAGGTGGGTTGTAACACTGCTTTTTGGCATCAATCTGCGCAAAGCGCATAATCCTCATCACAATAATGGGAACTATTTCAGGGCTCCAAGTCTTTGGTTCTTTTAGCTGGAACGCCTGCATACAAACCATTAGGTTCGCAATTCTTGTTTACAACTGCACCAGCACCTATTATGCATCCATCCCCTATGGTGACTCCAGGTAGAACTACAGCATTTGCTCCAATCCAACAGCCTCTACCAACGGTAATTGGCCTATGAATCACTTCACCCGCCCTCTGATTACCCCCCCCATTTCGTGCGTTGAGGTAGTAAATATGACGTGCATAGCAATCCACGTGTTATCTCCTATCGCTATTCTACCTCCGGGATTGTGAAAACAACAACTATGGTTTATAAACACGTCTCGCCCTATAAGAACGTTGTTGCTCCCAAAGTAACATCTACAACTTATGGCAGTCGAATTTACGTCCATTCCGTACAGCCTATAAAGCCAACACCTTATTCTGCCCGGAATCAGACAGGAAGCCGCTATTACGTCAATGAAAAGAACTTTTGCAAATCTTCTGATTTTCCTAAACACATTGTCATCCCCTGTTCCGACATCATAGTATTAGTTACATGTAAATAGATCAAGAATTATCTAATTATGGTGTGATTGGACAGTGATATTGTCACCACGAGAGGACGTTTCTTTAGCACAAAAGAAGCAAGAAGAGTTTTCGTTATGGAAGAAGTAGTTGAAGGGAGGATAGCAGAAAGAGAAGCAGCAGCATATTTGAACCTGAGCGACAGGTGAAAAGGTTAAAGAAGGGGATGAAAGAAAAAGGTGTTCTAGCCCAGGTTCATGGCAACAGAGGCAGAACACCCAAACACGCCATATCTAAAGATATCAAAGATATGGTCGCTCTAACATGACTTTCCTGAAAAAGTGGCTCAACGGATATGCCACTTCTCCTCCTGAAGGAACAACCTCTATGGAAAAGTGGCCTACCGTGTAGGCCACTTTCCTTATTCCTAACCTTCCCAATCTGAGAAAGTGGCTCACTGCGTAGGCCGCTTTCTTTCACTTTACCGTAATGATCTTCGTAAGTGGCTCATCCGGTATGCCATCTTTCTGCCTCTATCACCTACTTTGAAATCTCATATCCCTAGCCCTTTCCCAATACTCTATGTACTGTAGACACATTTCCTCCACACCTATTGTGTATAGACTATCTACATCGAATAACGTGGTAGGCACGTGTTCCGGGAGTTTCTCCAACATGTTTTCAAGCATAAGGTCTTTAGGAGTTATGGTAACCAAAGCCACGCCCTGTTCCTGGCCGAGCTGGACCTTCATCGAATCCCTCTCCTTAGTTCGTCTCAGCTCAACCTCATCAGGAAATTGAGGAGTCGTTTCATAATGCTGCCTCCCGCTAAACTCCCAAGCAACCTTAACACCAGGTGCGAAACGGTCGTATTCAAGAAATTTCTTGGTATAAGGGTTTTGCAAGAACCAGAGTCCGCAATTGTAGATGAAAGAGCCCAGGTCCACAATCAGATCCAAAAGGAGGTTCATCTTGTTCTCACCCCTGCGAGGGCGAAACTTATCCATCTCTTATGCTTGTTCCAATTTGGCTTTCTGAACTTCCCGAGGCTCGGTAGGAATCATGATCTTCTTTCCAGGAGTCGCATATATCATCAGCCATTGCGCTTCTTCCAAGGAACGAACCAGATTAGTAACTACGCTTCGGTTCATATTAGTCCTCTCAGCAAGTTCACGGATTGATCTAGGTTTGAACATGATTACGCTCACATACAAAAACTTGCCCGTGGATCTTTCGCTTGAAGAGCACCCCGTCACCAATAGTACCCCTTATTACACTTGTATATACCGTATTCTCCCATCAGAAGGAAAGGTACCTGAAGCAGGAAATAGGTAGTATATCGAACAAGAGAAACATCGGCGGAACCTGAGAAGAGCAGTTCTATGCAATATTACGCTTTCGCTTTGGGTACATCCTGTAGTTCCTGCGCGCGGCTATTCATAGACGGATTTGTTAACACCTGAGGTTTCTGACGGACGCTCTTTCTGAATTCGGTTGGCGATTGCCCGGTGATCCGTCCAAATATCTTGCTGAAATAGCTTGCAGTAGAATATCCAACACGTTCAGCAATAACTGCGCAGGTCGAATCCGTGCTTCGGAGAAGTTCTTTGGCTTCACTTATCCGGATTGCCGTCAAATAATCCTGAAACCCTATGCCGCATTGCTGCTTAAAAAGCCTGCTCAGATAATATGGGCTCACAAACACTTCAGAAGCGACCTGACTAAGTGTAAGATCTTGATCAAACCGCTCATCGATGATTTTCTTGGCCTGTAACACGACCTTGCCTTGAAAGGAACTAGTATTCCGAAGAGCGTCAAATACTCTTTCAAGGCAAGTTTTGGCTATGTCGGCCATTGCAGTCAAGGTGCTAACACGCGTGAGTCTCTCAACCACATCATTTCTAATAGCTAGAAAGCCCTCAGATTCGCCGGTTACCTCAATCGCAGTCTTGCACACGGAATTCATGAGCACGGCAAATTCCAATCGCAAGAAACTGTATCCGCAGTCAAGATGCGCTACTCTTTTAGCCCACTCTTGTAGCAGCACAACAGCTCCTTCCAAGGAACCCGACCTCACCTCAGCTAAGAGTCTCAACTCAATGGCTGCGATCTGATTTTCATATTGATGTTGGGCCCCTGAAATCGTGGAAACAGATGTCCTCTGAGGGTTCGCTCTCACGACAGTCTCGCTTGTCACATAAGCCCTGTTCATTGCGTTACACACAATTTCATACCTCCGACCAAGCCCTACACCCTCAATCGGTTCGATGTACGCAATTCTAACCGAGCCGGCCTTGTCTTTCGGTAGAAGAGTGCAAATCTCGTTATTTAGCGAGTGAACTACAGATTCGGCCCAACAGTCCGAACCGCACAACAAGTCGGTCTGGTCCAAACCGCTGTTCTTTGGGGTTAGTATTACTACCCTATCCTCGCCTGAGGTACACCACACAGCTTCTTTTTCCCTACCCCACTCAGCAACTATGTCAAGGATATCGTTGTCTATCCGGTTTATCACGTCGACAACGATCATAAGTTGCGGCGACTCGGAGTCAAAATACTGCAGCCCATTCCAAGAGAATATTTCCTGCTCTGCCGCCGAAACACTAGATACAACTTCCCGCAAGATACTAGTTTTGACCACTTTCTCACTATCCGCCATTTGTCTTTTCAGATCGGCATAGGATTGATGCATATTGCGCCTCGACGAAATATCCTCTTCGCATCTGTCTATGCAGGCAACCAAATCGGCCGGCCTAACCGGCTTGAGAAGAAAGTCAAATACACCCAGATGAAGCGCTTGCTGAGCAAAGTCAAACCTGTCGTAAGCGGATATTATGATTACTTCCATTCCCTTGGTCTTGGCTTCAAATTGAGCTAAAAACTCGAGGCCATTGAGTCCTGGCATCACAATATCAAGCATAAGGATATCGGCAGCCACATGGTCTAATAATTGAAGAAGTTCCTCACCGTTGGATGCCTCGCCAACAATCTCTACATGAGGCGCAAACCGGATCAGATTATGCCGCAGAAGACGTCGAGCAACTGGTTCATCATCGGCTATAACCGCTGTAAGTCTCCCTTTAACTTCAACAGCATTACTGTCAATCATCACAGAATATCACTTTCTTTAGCAGGCATCTCAATGAATACTGTCGTTCCATGCCCTGGCAAACTTTCCACCGAAAAGACATATTCATCACCGAAAGTATGCTGCAGTTTGGTTCTCACATACCTAAGCCCCAATCCCTGCCTCTTCCTCTGTGGAAAAGAAAGGTTAGGAAAGTCTATAATCATGTCTTCGTTAAACCCGACACCGGTGTCTGAAACCGAGATGGTTAGCCAACCATTGTCAACCACCGCAGCCACCTTGACCAACCCTTCATATTTGAGACTTGATAGTCCATGAACAATAGCATTCTCAACCAGGGGTTGTAGGATCATGGAAGGCACAACAGGATTTGCATTGGGGGGCTCCACAGCAATCTCTGTTCTCAATCCTGAACCAAACCGCGCATGCTGTATTCTTAGGTAGTTCTCTAGACACTTGATTTCTTGACTGAGAGTTGTAGTCGAACAGGTATTGCTAAGGCTGAACCGCAGAAATTCTGAAAGAGCGTACACCATGTCCTCGCCACTTTCATCGCTTTTTGAAACTGCTTCAGCAATGGTATTTAGGGCATTAAACAAGAAGTGAGGGTTAATCCTCGCTTCAAGGGCTCTAAACTCGGCTTCCTGGAGGTCATGCTCAAGACTGTTTATCGCCTGGAGTTTTTTCACCATCTCTGCATGATATTCACTTTCGTGGTGCCGTTGAGTCTCGCGTATCTGTGAAGAGACAATAGCATTAGCGATAGACTGAAGAGATTCCGCAGCTGCCACGATTTGCGCTTTTAGAACAACTTCCATCTCTTCGTAGTACTCTAACAGGATATCCTCATCGAGCCCGAAATCTGCGCCAATCCGTCTAACAGCATCAAGATGTGATTCATCAGATTGTTCAATCTTCACAAACCCACAGACCATATAGCCTAATAGTTCGCCGTTCACGTTCAGCGGCATCACAACACATGCCACGCCCGGACAACAGTTGAGCATTGTGTAACCTCGAGCGTCTACATGCTCTCTGAGGCAGGGATCAAAAGCAGGGCATCTACCTATTGCCTTAGAAGACTGTTGAACATAGCGGCAGAATGACGGGAGCCTAGTTGGCTCCGTCACCAGACTTCCATTCACGTCCACCGTAACTACGCCTAGCCCTACAGCAGCCGCAAACTTATCCTGTATAGACTGCATAACGGGCGTTCTAAGGAATTCTATGGGATCAATCTGTTCCTCAACTGAAGCAACTTCGTCTCCCTGTATGTCCAATGCAAGTTCACGAACTTCCTTCGGTGTAATAGGATGATAGACAGACAGGTGAGTCAAGGGTTCGTCGCCAGTGTTTAGAACATAGTGCGACGCACCGACCGGAAGAAACTCGACAACTCCGGGGTGTAGTTCTCTCTTTTCTCCATTTACAGAATGCACTCCGCTGCCACTCACGACGAATAGCATCTGCTCGTAGCCAGTATGCCAATGCTCAGGCCATTCACGACCCGGCTCAATCGTGCATCGCGCAATCATAATACCATCAGGCGTGCTCTCATCTGGAAGCCTAATCCATTCGAACCGTCCGTACGCAAAATCTTGCCGACCAAGCCGGGCGTCATCTTTGCCCGGAAGCAAAGTGTATTTCAATTCCACCAAACCCTCCTACATGGCGGTCATAGTTCACTTGAAATAACAACCTATTAGGGTAAGCTCCCGCATATGATCGAGAGCACAAATCACAACAGCAACCCTGGCTGTGTAATCGCAGCCCATACTACGTTTGATTCTAGTCTTACCGGTAATCAACGTCAACCGCGGTACAACAATTCTCTGAGTAGGAACAACCCAGAAGCTCCTGCGTACCTCGCTGCAACCAACTGCACATCATTTGTACCTGGTAGACAGATTCGCGCTATCAATCCAAGCCTTAGTGCTGTTTAATCCACTAATTTCGACTTACCCCTTTGGCCCTAGCCAACTTATCTAAGGCTCTCCTAACTCTCAACAAAGATTCGAAGACCTGGCTGTCGTCTACCATAGCACCGTGCACGATTCGTATGTACCCGCTACCCTGGAGCCCATACGTTTTCCCATCGTTGACTGCTACCTTCGCTTCTCTTACCAGAAAGTCACTGACATCCGAAGAATCACCTAACTGAGACACATTTATCCAAGAGCAAAAGCCTGACTCCGGCATCAACATGCTGACTCCCGGTATAGAGTTGAAGACCTCATAAGCAAACTTGCGCCGTTTGTCATAAGTATTACGGTATTCCTTGACGAAGCCAGGATTTGCCAAGGCAGCAATTGCCCCAGCTTGAGCGGCAGTATTCGTTGCGCCTAGAACATTCACACATGCCCCATACAACACGTCCATGATATTGTCATCAGACACAATGTACCCTACTCTTAACCCGCTAAGCCCCATACCCTTAGAGATTGAGAACACGGACAAAGTCCTTTCCCACATTCCGGGCAAAGTCGCCACATTCACGTATTCTATGCCGTCAAACACAGTGTCCTCAAAAGCCTGATCAACAACGAGCACCAGATCATTGTCAACTACAAACCTGGCCAGTTCCTCCAAGAACTGCCGCCGAAACACGGTTGTAGTTGGATTATTCGGATGCGTTAGCAATACCATCTTAGTATTTTTTGTAAGACCCCGCTCGAAGTCCTCTATATTGGGTTGGTATCCGCGTTCCTCATGCAAACCTATCCTAACAGCCTTACCACCCATCAGTTCGACATTCAGAAAATTGTTGGGGTAGCTCGGATCCAAAACCATCACTTCGTCACCAGGCAGGATAAATGGCAGCATAGCATAGAACAAGCCCGAATCGGAACCCGGTGTGATCAAGATATTGCGATCGGGATCCGCATCAATGCCGTTGAACTCGCTGAGCTTCCTCGAGACCTCGGAACGCAATTCCGCACTCCCTATAGGGACCGTGTAGTGGGAAGCCCTCCCAGAGTCCAAGCATTTGACCATGGCTCTAAGTACATGCTCCGGCATACAACCGTCCGGATAGAATGGATCTGCCCAACCCAAAGGGCTGACGCCTCTACGGATTAGTTCTATATACGCATTTCCCACGTCGGCTTTTGCAACTTCAGTGAATAATCCACCTTCCAGCTTTGCAAACGCAGGATGCATTTTGCTACGAATGTCCATTGAATCTCCCTCCTGGTATTCCGTCCCGCTTCATAGTGTGTACTGTCAATTCCATATTTGGTGCATAATCAAAGGCAAAACGTTTGCCAAAGGCCTCCGCAGCTCCGGGCTTCAAGCCTGTAGAGGGCCGAAAATCGCCGAGAATGTCCGATCCGCCGTAACCTCTTATCTTTCCAACGGACCAAAGTTCTTCAACTGTTTCTTCTTCTCTGGATTGAGGTCTATGATGTTCTTCATGGTTTCAAGAGACACTCCACCATAGCTAAACGTTTCATTTGTAAAGTCCTTCATTGAAAGGCCCGACTGCTTGTACAGTTCCTCCAGATATCGCATGCCGGTGTAATATGATACACCATCGCCGGGTCGCATCATGTGGGCCCTAGTTTGACCAATGGCACTGTATTCTGTGCAATTCAGGTTCTCAACATAGTTCTCCACTACCTCTTTGACAGTGCGCCTATTGTAATAAAGATCAACTTCTGCCTTAACCCGAGTTGAACAATACCAACCTCGCCGGGCGGCTTCCAGTCGTGCAATTGGGTCTCTATAGAAAGGAATCATCAAGAACTCAGACCTATGGGCTATACCTTCTTCATGGCTACGCGACATGAACAACTCAAGCCTAAATGTATTAGGAAGATCAAATTGAGCAGACTTCACATGACACGCATAATGCCCTGGATACGCTTCATGGGCCAGAGTCTCTTCAACTCCCCCCCGCTTGAAAGCACCTAAGTTGTCTGGGTTGATGCAGACTGCGTTCCCCATTTGCATAAACGTTGGACATACCATCCTCCAGGTATCTGGGATCAGACCTACCCCGCAGATATCGGAGTCTGGTAGATCAATGAAGTGTAGACAACTCTCTCTAAGATCCACAAGCATTCTTCTCATGTCGTCAAGCAGTTCATCCACACCTTCATAGCCAGGAGACCCATTATTCAACAGGTCATAAGCGTCTCTGTGAGGATCTATCTCAGCAGCTGCCCTGAAGAATTCCTCGCGCCTGTACTCCACATCCTGCTCGTACCACGAGAGAACATATTCCAGATCTACCTGCATGCCCTTCTCAAGTGAGAACTCAAACGGAATATCTATGGCTTGCAAAGAACTAATAGGCATTGACTCTACCATGTTCTGAATCTGTTTCGCAGCAGCCACAGACAAGTCGGCATATCTTCTTGCATCTCTAACTAGACTCTCATTCTGCGAACTAGATTCTACAAACCTGACGGCCCTTTGTATATTGGGGAAAATGGGAGGCAACATATCAGCCACCTGACTCCTCGCCAAGTCAGTCGCATCTCGAAGGAGTTCTCCGACGGCCTGCATTACCGCGGGCAGGGACGCGAGCATTTCGTTCACAGTTCGACATTCATCATCCAGAGAATTCTTGTTCAAACCCGGGATAAGATCATCGAAACTGGATGATATCCGAGTAACGTATTCATAAGGCATCTTTGTATTGCATTCGACACTGAATTCCAGAGATTCCAATACTGAAAGAAAGTGCCTGCGCCAGAATTCATCTGGCAGCTTGTTAACCTGGTCTTTATACTGTCTTATAGAACCCTTAATCCGTTCGAGATTATCCCTTGTGGGTATAAATACCTTGTCCTTATGCCATTTTCCCCCTACATACTCGGAAACGAGTTTTGCTAACTCCAAGTCCAGTTTGCGCATAATCTCTATCTCATTATCCGACCATCGACTATTCACGGATCTACACCCCCATAAATGTTAGAAAACTCATGCTACCAATCACAGAAAGTGCCGCCTCCAATATCAATACCTGTGGGAAGAACTCCGACGCAGCGCACCTCATGACCGGCCAAGTTGCTCCACACTATATGACCTCCTTTGACAACCATCACTAGGTTCCGCATATCAGATATGGATTTGTCGGGCTCTCCACCCACTACTATCAGATCTCCCTGTTTGCCTTCGGCCAATGAGCCTGTAATGTGATCAACTTGACACAATTCGGCAGAGGACAATGTGGCTGCACGGATCGCCTGAAGGCAAGTCATACCTGCTTCGACCAGTAACTCCAACTCGCGCACAGTAGCATTCGTGCCGTCTAGGGGGTCAGATGGCAGGAGGTCAGTACCTACGGCAATCTTCACTCCAGCTGCGATCGCGCCCCGTATACTATCCAAGTGAAAATGAGACGCTTCTCTCGCTTTGTCGACATGGTACGAGGGACTGCCATGACGCTCCAGGTAGTCAAAGGCATGCGTCACTGCAAGCGTAGGAACGAGATAAGTACCTGCATCGGCCATTATACGGGCTGTCTCTTCACTTAGCACATAGCCATGCTCTATACAGTCAACTCCCAAACGCACCGCATCACGGATAGCCTTGTCTCCACCGACATGAGCTGCGACCCGCTTACCCGACATATGAGCAACTTCGACCACTGCTTGAATCTCATCATCTGTCATCTGTTTGTCCCGAAATCCTTCTCCCGGAGTACCCAGCCCACCTGACAAACATATTTTGATGAAATCCGCACCTTGTCTAAGCTGAATCCTGGCCGCCTCTCTAAACTGCGCTACTCCGCTACACTCGATACTGCCCACGCTGTTATACCCATGACCTCCGTGAGCCAAAAGCAGTTCGCCTGCTACTATAAGGCGGGGCCCCCATAACATCATCTTGTCAATTGCATTTCGCACAGAAATATCCGCTCCGTGAGGTCCACCTGGGCAGCGCAGAGACGTAACGCCACATACCAGGGCCTCAACAGCTCTTCTGTAGCAGATGAGGGCCCAGTAGGTCGGCGGATACGGGTCAACGCGGTAAGGCGTGAATGGCAACGTTAGTCCAAGGTGACTGTGGACATTGAACAGACCCGGCATCACAGTATAGCCTTCCAGGTCAAACACATCGTCTCCACTGGAAAGCAGAAACTCGCCGACAGACTCAGTACTATCAACCCGTACAATGTTGCCGCTGGACCGGTCAATCGTTATGACCATATCTTCCATCGCTGGACTCCCGGTCCCATCAACTAAACGACAGTTCTTCAGAACCATTTCTCCGCTTAGTGCTGACATAAAACACCACCTCTGATAAACGAGATATTAGTCGCTATCCGAGCCAATCTCAGCCCGAAAAAACAACCTTATCGCCCAGCCAAGATTTCTCTCCTAATTAGGGATACAGGAATCGAACCATAACTGCAAAGTTTGTCATGGAAACTCTTAGGGGTGTAGTCCGAACCTGCCCGCGCAGCAAATTCACTACGAAGGCTTACAATCTGCTCTCTGCCTAATAGATAGCTGGACTGGTAGGTCGGGCTCATTGTATATCTCCTGGCCTCGCCGAAGGCCATGTGGCGTTCCATTCGAACCTTGTCTTGCAGTAACTGTGTTGCTTCTTCCAGAGTCAACCCAGTTACGTGAAGACCAACGTCAATGACCACTCTTACAGCTCGCCACAGGGCATTCTTGAGATAAATCAATGTCGTAGCCGGTGCTGAAAGATACCCTTGTTCGGCCATTAACAGTTCAGTATAGAGCCCCCACCCCTCTATGAAGACACTGAAACTGCATTGCTTTCGCAGATCTGAAACGCCAAGTTTCGCTAAACACGATTGAAGGTGATGACCGGGTATGACTTCGTGTAACGCTATACTTCTCTGAAAAGCATAGCAATTATCCTCCAAATGCTGCTTTTGCTGTTCAATAGTGGCATTTGGATCAATTGGTGTGATGTACAATATGCTCTTCAGCTCGTCGGAAAAAGGCGGGCTTGTTTCCATATAGCCCATTGGAGCAGTCATTCTCGAAAACTCAGGCGCAGGCAGAACCGCCCACTTTTGTCCCTTCGGAATTGATACAAGGTCTCTTTCGGTTACAAACTCCTCCGCTCTCCGAACTTCACTACGATATGAATCCAGAAGCATCTCTGGAGAAGGGTGGTCCTTCTTGAAATCTGAAATGATCTCGGTCCACTGCCGACTATCATCTATTGTCTTCGCAGCTTCACGCAACATCAATTCGTATTCGCTTATCTTGCTTCTTCCAAACTCCTCCAATTGCCTAACGTCCATATCGACCATATGTACTCTTTGAAGAATCTGTTCAAAATAGTCCCTACCACAAGCAAAACTACCTTGAGCCAGCGGCTTTGTTTGTTCAAGGAAACAAGCAAAAGCACAGAGGGCATCTATGGCCTTGTTGCACAGGCCATCAACAGATGTGCTTCCAATTCCTGAATCGCACAGTATGTGCCTTACAGAACTGTCAATCATGTTCTTACTGCCCTCGACTGAACCAAGTGCAATATCCAACCATTCAATAGGCATTCTATTAACATCCAGGTTTTTTACTCCTGTTTCCAGGAATTGAGGAACACCCTCAATCCGCTTGATTACTGCCTCAACTAGTTCGTCCGATAAAGAATCATCTCTGCTTAGCAATACATGCAAGCCGTTATTGATAGCAGAGACGTAGAAACAAGGATTTGTTTGCCACTCCGAAATAGAGGTCTCCGCTAAGATTCTCTCCTGCAACCCTGCAAGCGTGGCTTCCACGTCTAACCTTTCAGCCCAGCTCAAATTGCCACCATGCGAGAGTAACCTCTCACAATCAGCCGCGTATTTCGAAAGGTCAGACACAAACTGCTCTTTAATATCAGGGTCTACGCTTGGCAGTTCCTTGTCATATTTCGTGATACCAATCATGCTAGCCGCAACTGGATCATCATGCCAAATAACATCGAGAAGTTCCTCGCTCCATCGCTCTAAGGTTGACACACACATCACTCGCTTCATCCATATTTCATCTACGTCTGGCAACTCTAATTTGAGTACCATTATTTGGTACGACTCATCGCCGGTGCACCCTTACACTATTTAAGAAACAACAATATTCTCTCTGGCGACAGTTCGCCTACTATCTGACCAAACCTAGCCAATTCCCCAGTAGAAACTGAAACTGCTGAAGAGTAACAGTCACACGACCCATCACTGTATTGCCGAAAGCAGCCCCAAAGGCCACCATCAAAACCATACGACCTGTAATGCCGAGAATTCTCACTGGCCCTTTTCGTTCAACAGTGAAGAAGAAGTAGACAAGCACGGAGATCACACCAAGAACAACGAGCCAGTTATTTATAGTAGCTGCAAGGTCATTCGAAACCCACAGCGGGATCATCGTTGCTCTAGCTTGCATAAAGAAAAACGGTTTTAGATCCTTTGTCAAAACATATGCCGCGCCAATCCCCATCAGAAAGCCCATAGAATACCTTGCTATCCACGCATGTCTCTTTGAATACCTAAAGTACATCATTGCGGCAAGTATCAAGGGGATTATCAGGGAATATTCTCTTTCAACACCGATCCTAGTTGACAGCGTTGGCATCATGAAGTTGAACCAGCTAACTACGACAGTGTGTGCAGCCATCATCCCGACGAACACGCATTCAAGCAGTCGGTACACAGGGTTATCCTTAAACAACACACTATAGACGCCGATAATCAAGGCTGCAGCTACCCACGTCCAAACATCGGTAGACACTTACATTCCCCCCTTACGTTCGTTGAATCGTCTCTGAGCAAAATAGCCAACGTTACCTAAGACTATAAACAGCAATATGGTGAGGTTCATAAAAGACTGAGCGTCCATACCAGTCATAGCTTTGCCTGGGTTACTGGATATCTTTTCGTATTCCGCACCACCTCGAAGAGAACCTAGAATACCTGATATCTGATGGGAGTTAACCATGGGCATTGCTTCTGGAATACTGACTGCTGGAAGTACGGCTATAATGGGGACCTTGTAAGGATCGGTAACCACCTTTATATATTCTCTAAACCCGGGACTTCCGATGGCAAATGACACGATGATAGAAACATCCTTGATGGTCTTAAGTTCTTTGCCTAACGGGTACTGAGAAACAGGATTCCCATAGTGGTCGATGCCTAGGACCGCTGTCGAAATATCCTCTGTCAATTGTTGAAGGAAGACTTGACCTCCTGGTCTATAGCCTAGATTAAGGAAGTCAACGCCATAGACCTTATCCTCAAATTGATCGCTTACTGCCCTTATCAGCGAGTCCATTTGACTGCCACCAGGAGCCCACATGGAAGCTGCAACAACCCTCAGGTCTTTTTTCATACAATGCTTAAACAGTGCTATTGCGGAAGCTTCTATCTCGGCACGATTTGCTGGTTCGTAATCAACTCCAAACCACACTATTGAACCTGCCGGAAGACTATCAATGAGTTCAAAAGTTTGGCGTGTACTACCGCTTACCTCAAGAGCAAGCCCTACTGGGTTTAGGATAGACACGACAAAGACAAGTACTTGAAACCCAAATATCCATCGTCTATCTAGACTTTCTAAACGTTGGTACAAGTTCACTTTATCTACCCTCCCTTGTTGGTTCAATTAATCCGAGCCCAGGAAGTTACGCTCAAGGCCCAAAAGAATACGTAGAGCCAAAACAACCCCGCCTATTGCAGAGCCCATTTCCACAGCTCTCATACCAGCTGTATTGGGAACACTCATTATCCACTCTGCGATTCTAGGAAGTGCGGGCGATATGAATTCTCCGAGAGTGACCTTCCCAATCATGACCAGAGATGCAGAAATCAGAAGCAACGCTGCCTCGATATTCTTCGCCCGAAAAGCGCGGTAGGCTGCCGAGCCAATCCAAAACGTTAAGGTTGAGAAAATTGTCATCAATATAACGGAAAGAACGTTGTCATAAAGAAGGTTGAAGAGAGGGTTACTCAGGCCGCCGAAAAGCCCAAGGAGCATGTATCCATAGAGCGAGAAAAGAACAACCGAACTATAGAACCAGTCGTCCCTTTTTTGAGCTATTCTAAGTCCGTGAACCTGCGTTAGACTTATGACACCAACAAAACATATGAAACCGGACACAACTGTATACCAATCGTCAAGAACGTGCTGCATATTTGCAAATCCAGAAGGTGCAAACACCGTACTAATAATATACAGCAGGCCTGCTGCAATGGTAACAATTAGAGGACCTTCGTTCTTCATACCTCTTCCTCCTCACTTAAGAACTAACTCTAAGAGCCAATTGCTTCCAAATGATACGAGTAAGGAACCGACGAGGACCAATACCATGCCAACCATCTTGCCCCAGTCTTGAACAATCAACCCTGCGGTCGTGATAGGATCGGGGTTCAGATAGGCAGAAGCAGCGTATATCTCTTCTCCAATAAGGGTGTAATCACAAGAAGCTACGAAAAACGGTATCTGTGGAATACTGGCCGAGCCTGCAATCTGCATTGCACCCGAAGAACTTCCTATTTCCGCAATGAACAGACTCTCAGCCCAAAAGGCTCCAATGAGGATGGTCGCAGCCACCTGCTCACGCATAATAATGCCGCCTATCCCAATTGCCCATGGCCAGTTCTCTTCGTTAATGAAGCGAACATCGCTTTCAGTATACCTATCTCCTTTTCCAACACCGACATAGGCCTGCTGAACTACGGCAGATACTACCGGTTGCACTACTGCCAGACCAGTTGGCACAATGATACGTGTATCGTATTGGGCACACGCCGCAGCCGTGTAATCTAGGATGGCCAACGAAGCAAAAGTTTGGGCATCCTGCAAATCACCACGACCAGGCACATAAAGAACAGGGCGACCTAGTTCTGTGGCACGTCCGACAGCCTCATCGATAGCTTCCAAACCCGGAATCTTGTGGATTACCGGGACTTTTTCACCGTGTTTGCCTCTCCTTACTAAGATGGCAAGGGCAACACACATCGCCAACTCAAAGATCAGGGTCGTTGCGTATCCGTCCTTTAGCATTCGATCTCTACACCTCCATAATTCATCGTTTGAACCGCACATCCAAAACTACTAGAGCCACAGGCCCTTAGAAACCCGCAAGCGGCATAGAACAACGCCCTCCTTCTACATTCATCTAAGATTGACCGAAACCCAGACCAAGAACCAACAACACTGCGGGAAAATAGATACTATCACTAACACTACTATAGCAAGGTGCCAACACTGCTCTATGCCAGACTTGTTCTGATATGTCGTAGAATTGCGATTACAAAGCACCAGGGACCGCAAAGCAACAGGGACGGCACTTTTTGCTTCATGCTAGAAGCTAGTATAAAGCGCTGCCCAGAACTCATCTGGGCAGCGCTTTATGCGTGCGATTTGGCTACTGACTCAACTACCAAAGGTCACCTCAAATGAACCACGTTGACACCTTCCCAATTGGCCTCAATAATCTCTGCTACCAGTCTACGGTGGCACCGGTCAGGCTCGGTCTCACTGCACAAAAGACAAGCATCTTCAAAGAGCCTAGAGTCAAGGCAATAGGGAACATTTCGTTCCGTCATGAGACGGCTAAAATCGCGCACGTATTGTTCCCAATCTTTAGTATTACGATATGACTTCATTATTTCATCTGTAGGAGCTAGCTTTGGCAAGTAAACATATTCGCAATCAGTCAGCTCTCTCAAGAAAAACTCCAAATCATTCTTCTTCGCAAAGCCAGAAAGCTGCCCGTAGGGGCGAAGGCGGATGTCAATAACCCGTACAATTTGGTTATCTCTTATCAACGTAAAAAACTCCTCCGCTGACTTTCCGGAAAATCCAATAGTGTAAAGATTCATCTAGACCCACCCTCCTACCGGAAACAAAGGAAGCTGCTCATATTTTTCATCCTCGGGCAACTCTTCACGGCTCGCATGATGAACGTCTTCATCCTTGCTCTGACTTCCTTGTTTGCTGCCGCCACTTCCAAGAACATTCTCTTGCTCACTATCAACCAATTGTGCCTCTTTATCACTGGGACAAAAAGCCGCTTGCTCCAGACTTGCATCTCCCCTAATGTGAATTACCCTAATACCTCTTTCTGCCAAGGACTTACTCAGAAGATGGTGCCGATGGCATCTGTTTGGATCTTCTTCGCTGCACATCAAAACTACTCGCTTGCCTTTTGAAACCGCAATGACAGCATCCAATCCCTCCCGAAACCAGTCCTTTCCCGCCATAACATTGTAATTAGGTGTTCTTTTCCCATTTATATCTTGAACATAGCAGTCAGCATCTTTGGGGTATCCTCCTAGTTTTTCTCCCATGAAGACGTATCCTATTCCCTGGTTGATAACAGCCTTCTCTAAATCCGGCCTGTTAAAATGCGGTACATATGAACTATAGGGCCTAGTTCTAATATCTATCAGCATTTCAATATGGTGCGTCTTCAAAATGGATA
>Ga0255345_1000611_pt1 | contig 57710 bp, 55 predicted proteins | sample wastewater_treat_6_FD_192415 | JGI IMG/M metagenome (GOLD analysis project Ga0255345, IMG submission 192415) | Wastewater microbial communities from Lulu Island WWTP, Vancouver, Canada - plant20 | ecosystem: Engineered > WWTP > Wastewater > Unclassified | place: Canada: Vancouver, British...
ACATAAGTAAACACGGGTAACTTGAGCAACTCAGCCACAGCAGGGCCGACTTGTCCTGTTTCGCCATCTGTCGCTCTTTCTCCGGCAAAAAACAGATCAAAAGGCCCTTCCTTTTCAAGGAACTTGGCCAGAGTTCTTGCTGTAGCCAAAGTATCAGCTCCGCCGAAACGTCTGTCAGTAAGCAGCACACCTCTGTCGCATCCCATTGCGATTGCATAAGTTGCGGTTTTTTTTGCCTGAGGAGGCCCCATTGTAATAGCTACTATCTCAGTTGGATGTTTGCCTCTGCTCTCTTTTATTCTTACTGCAGCTTCAATAGCGTGCAAGTCAAGCGGATTAAGTTCAGATTCGACGCCATCTCGAATCATGGTTCCTGTATTTTCGTCAATTTTAACCGTCTCTACTGACGGTACTTGTTTCACAAGTACAGCAATGCGCAAAGTACTTCCTCCATTCAATTTCTATATATTCATATGAGTGTAATTAAAATCAAAAGCTAATTATATATCATATTAACTTTATGGCTAACAAATTATCAGAGCAGGGGCTTCTCTTTTATTTAAAACAGAGAAGCCCCTACTCTGATAGCTGTAAATATGATTTTTATTATTTATTTCTCAGTCCGAGAAGTGCCTTTAGCTTATTAATCTTCTCCTTGCTTTCAACATCATTTGAAGAAACGCGCCAAAAATATCTTAAGAAAACAAATGCAAATCCGAGGAAGAGTCCCAAGAATGCAGAAAGCAGAGCAGTCTTTGCTCTCCCTCTGGGAAGAGGCTGGTCTGGCAGTTTGGGTGCGGAAACAAGCTGGATTACCAATGGAGCTTCTTCTCTATATAAAGTACCCTCTTTATATAAAGAAAAAAGAGATAGAGTTCTAAGCAGTTCTTCAATTTCTTTGTTTGTATCCACTGTGCTATTCTGTTCTCTGTAAGCATTAATTTTTTCAATGTTTTTTTCTATTTCAGAAAGAATATAAGAGTTTTTTGGTTAGAAATAGTTTTTCCCATTTCACTCATAATGTCTAAAGTATATTCGTAAAGTGACTTAGCTATATCAAGAGTTTTTTGAGGGTTTTTATTTTTTACTTCTACAGTAATTATGCCACTTTTATCTTCCATTTTTGTGTCAATACTATTTTTTAACATTTTTCTGGCAGTTGTATTGCTATATAAGGAACCGTCCTCTTTAATCAAGAGATTATTTTTTTTGATAACAGAATCCAAGACGGAATCGCTGAGCATAATTCCTGAGATAAGATTGCCGTCCGCGTAAATATTGAAATCGCCAGTTTTTGGGCTGTTTTGTGAAATTGGTGCTATTTGAAGTCTACTGACATATTCTGGTTTTTGAATAAAAATTCCGTACGACAATCCAAGGAGCAAGAAGAGAAATAGGAATGAAAGAATTATCTTTTTCCCCTCAGCAATAATGAGCAAAATATCTAATATAGAAATTTCGTCTCCTTCATCTTCGTAAGTTATTATTTGATTATTTAATTCCTGCAAAATCATACCCCCAAAAAAATTATAAAATATACAAATTTAAAGTAGGAACCGCTTGTTTTATAGCTATTTTCTAAGCCATAATTTTATCATATATATCAGATAAGACAAAAGTAAATAAAGAAACAGCGTGAAATAGAAGTCTACAAAAAGATACTGTTATAGAGTAGAATTAATACATATGACAGCTGTATTTTTTTGTTTGATTATTGAAAGGGGTTTTATGCAAAATGAAAGTAGTCGATGAAATCAAAGGGTTTAAGGCGAATGCTATCAGCGCTGAAGGCATAGAAGAACTAAAAAACGCCGCAAGAAAAGCACGTCTTTGGTCTGTACTGGCAACTTCGGTTGCTAACAGTGGGCATCCGGCCGGAGCGCTTTCATCTATTGACATATATATGACTCTGCTTGGAGTTGCGAATATGAGTCTTGAAAACTGCAACGACCAAGAGAGAGATCGAATTGTTATATGCCACGGACATACATCTGCTGGCTACTATTCGGCTTTAGCCTCATACGGATTTTTTGAGCCTAAAGAAATGTATAGCAACTTTAGACGAGCCGGCAGCCCCTTTCAGGGACACGTTGAAAGAGATGTTCCCGGAGTTGATTGGGGGACAGGCAATTTGGGGCAGGGCCTTTCCGCCGGTGTCGGATTTGCCCTAGCCGCCAGAGCCAGAGGATCAAACGCTAAAACTTGGGTAGTTATGGGAGATGGCGGTCAAGTCAAAGGACAAGTGGCTGAGGCTCGTAGAATAGCGATTAAAGAGAAGCTAAATAATCTCACGGCAATTGTAGATTGGAATGACATACAGATTAGTGGACGTCTAAATGAAGTAATGCCCTTTAATCTTTCGGAACTTTGGAAGGCGGATGGGTGGCACGTAATAGAATGTGACGGACACTCTTATAGCAAAATATATGAAGCCTTGAAAGCGGCAGACGCATACAATGGGTGTGCAGTGATTCTTTGTAGAACAGTCATGGGCAAGGGTGTTTCATTTATGCAAAACATCCCCGATTATCATGGAAAGGCCGCTACAGGAGAAAAACTCAAGCAAGCTTTAGAGGAGCTTGGCGGTTCTATGGAATTATATGAAGAAGCCCTTGAATTGAGAAAGGGAGCGTTGCCAAAAGGTCGCACAATATTACTCCCTGAGATAAAACTAGAGACTGGTACTCCCAAAACTTATACTAAAGAAGATAGTTTGGATAATAGAGGCGCCTTTGGCAAGGCTCTTGCGGAAGCAGGAAAACTTAATTACAAAGAGCCGGGCAGGACGCCCATGTTGGTCTTTGACTGTGATCTCTCCGGGTCGGTAAAGACTGACGGATTTTCTGCACTTTGCTGTGACAATTTTATACAGACAGGGATACAGGAGCATTCTACCGCTACCGCAGTAGGTGCTGCATCAACAGCAGGAGTGGTTTCTCTCTGGGCAGCTTTCGGAGTATTTGGCGTCGATGAAGTCTATAACCAGCAGAGACTGAACGATATAAATAGAACAAACTCTAAAGTTGTACTTACACATGTGGGGCTTGATGTTGGTGAAGATGGGATGACACACCAATGTATTGACTATTTGGGACTGCTTCGCAACACCTTTGGCTGGAAAGTTATTGTTCCTGCAGACCCAAATCAGACGGATAGAGCCACAAGATGGATGCTATCTCAGCCAGGTAACATCTGTATGGCTATGGGAAGAAGCAAGCTCAAGATTATTCAAAAAGAAGATGGCTCGCCTTTTTACGGCGATGATTACACTTTTAAATATGGTGCAATCGACACGATAAGAGAAGGTGAAGATGCAGTAATACTATCAATGGGGCATTTTGCTGGCCGTGCAGTTGCAGCACATGAAATCCTTGCGGAACAGGGAATCAAAGTAAAAGTGTTGCATTGTGCGACTCCGTTGGGAATGGACTCGGAAGAGCTCTTTAATCTGATAGGCAATCTGCCTACTGTCACATGCGAAGATCATCATATAAATACGGGAATAGGATCTATAGTATCACTGTTAGCAGCTCGCTCTGGAAAGGCTTTTAAACTTAAAAATATGGGTGTTTCAAGCTATGCTCTCTCAGGTGCGAGTGAAGAAGTAATCAGCAAGATGGAACTTAGCGTAGCGGATATTGCATCAGCAGTAAAAGAACTGCTTAAGAAATAGAACATAGAAAAACAGAAAATAACGGAGTCAGGTAGTTTGGAAGAGAAAAGATTATTATTACATATATGTTGTGCTCCCGATGCCACTGTTCCGTGGCCCGAACTCAAAGAAGAGGGCTACGAAACAACCGGTTTTTTTTATGGAGACAATATTCATCCAAAAGAAGAATTTGACAGAAGAGTAGAATCTCTTGCCTCTCTTTCACTATTTCTTGACGAGTCAACAGTATATAGACCATATGCCCCGGAAGAATGGTTGGAGGAAACAGCAGAACTAAAAGATGAACCGGAGCGTGGCAAACGCTGTATAAAATGTTTTGAACTTCAACTTAATGCAGCTGCAGATTATGCGAAGCAAAATAATTACAAATATCTTTCAACAACTCTAACAATAAGTCCGCATAAAGATGTGGCGTTAATAAATGAGCTAGGCAAAAGAATATCTCAAGAAAATGGATTGATTTGGGTTGAGAAAATCTGGAGGAAAAACAACGGATTTAAAAAATCAGTGGAAAGAAGCCTCCAGTTAAACTTATACAGACAAGATTACTGTGGATGTTTGTATTCAATACAAAGTAGGAATCAAATATGAACGAAGAAAAATTGCCTGAGGGCAAACTCTCCCCCCTATCTCTCAAAAAAAACATACTAACTTATACCGGTGCGCTTAAGCCGGAACTCCTAGTAGGCCCGGCAGTCGGTGAGGATGCTGCGGTGATAAAATGGCCGGAAGGGAAATACCTTGTTTTTTCATCAGATCCAATCGTAGGTGCAAGTATTGGAGCCGGTAAACTTTTGGTTCGGATAAACTCAAACGATATCGCTTCAAAGGGAGCAGATCCTGAATATCTCGTAGTTACGCTGATACTTCCTCCCTCAATGGGTGAGGAGGGAGCAGCTCAAATAATGAGAGAGATACATAATGAGTGTCTTTTACAAAATATTGCCATTGCTGGTGGACACACGGAATTTAACAGCGAGTATGATCGTCCTGTTATTTCTGCTGCAATGATAGGGACGGCAGATAGGGTCCTAAGAGCCTCTGATATCCAAACAGGTGATCTAGTTATAATAACAAAACATATTGCCATTGAAGGGATGTCAATAATAGCCACTGACAGACCAGACCTTCTTTCATCTTTTATGTCGGAAGAAGAGATAGAAAAAATGCGCAGTTGGTCAGATGAAATCTCAGTTCTAAACGAATCGAAAGCCGTTCGGAAAGTAGCTAAGTTTATGCACGACCCCACAGAAGGCGGTTTTATGGGAGGCGTAAAAGAAATATCTCTTTTATGCGGTCTGGAAGTTTTAATAGACCAAAATTCTCTGCCAATAGACCCTCTCACAAGACGAGCTTCAGAGAAACTCAAATTTAATCCTCTTAACTTGATTGCTTCCGGTAGTCTCATCGTAGTAGTAGCTAAAAAAGACTTGCCTGAGGCTCAAAAGTCACTAAGAGACTCAGGGATAGAGTTTACAGTTGTTGGTACGATTGGAGAGAAAATAAAAAGTGAGATGCCAGAATTTGAAGAAGAGCTGTGGCGTCTCCTAAAAATGGAGAAAATAGATGAACAGTAAAATATTGGAAAGAGTAGAAAATATACAGGCCAAACTTTTAAATAACAGACATAGCGTATTTGTTATAATAAATGATGAAGACTCAAATTGGGAAAACTTATATTACATGAGCGGTTTTCGTGGTACTTCAGGAGCATTGCTAATTTACTCTGACCATGTGGAACTGATATTGGATTCTCGCTACACAGAACAGGGGAAAATGCAATCTCCTCACGATGTATTAGAACAAAAATCAGGTCTTGTTGATGCAGTCATTGAAAGACTAGTAAATCACAACATAAAAGAAATATACTGTGAGGCCAAGAGAACCTCAGCCTCAATTTGGCTTAAACTTCTTTCTTCTAAAAGAGAAATACAGGATGCTTCAGAGCAGATTGAGGCGTTGAGAAGGAAAAAAGACGAATATGAAATAAGATGTATTATAAAAGCTGGACAAATAGCGTCCACTGCCTTTCTTGAAACACTGAATCACGTAAAGGAAGGAATGTCTGAAAAAGAGTTGCAATCACTTCTCAACTATAAAATTGCCACGCTTGGCGGAGAAATTGGTTTCGATATGATAGTAGCTTCCGGAATACGTAGTGCTCTTCCACATGGGAGAGCAAGCGAGAAAACAATTCAAAAGAATGAATGGGTTACAGTAGACTTTGGCGCTAGGTGGAATGGATATTTTTGTGATATTACAAGAAATTTTTCAATAGGTGTGCCGGATGAGCGAGCTACTTTCTATCACTCAATACTTTTGGAAGCACACAGAGCTTCGGCAGCCCTTCTTCAAAACAATGCAAGCGGAAGTGAAGTTCACAACAAGGCTGTGGAAGTCTTGGCCGCTCATAATTTAGATGCTTATTTCACACATGGTCTAGGCCATGGACTTGGTCTTGAAATACATGAAAGTCCATATCTAAGAAAAAGCATCAACGATATTTTAAGAACCGGAGACGTAGTCACAATTGAGCCGGGAATCTATATCGAAGGATGGGGTGGTTTGCGGCTAGAAGATGATTACCTCATAACAGAGAAGGGATCTCAGAGGTTAACCGATCAGCTAAATCAGCAATTCTACTTACTCTAAAAACATTAAGTCGTAAAAAATTGAAATTGTTATATAATTAAAAGCGGTTTAGATTACTAATCAAAGGAGGATACAAATTAAATGGACAAATATATTTGCACAGTTTGCGGTTATGAATATGATCCGGCAGTCGGAGATGCAGACGCAGGAATCGCTCCCGGAACATCATTTGATTCACTCCCTGATGATTGGCTCTGTCCGGTATGCGGAGTCGGCAAGGACATGTTTGAAAAAGTCTAAAAAGATTAAAATTTAAAACAAAAACTTACCCACTCGACAGAATAGTCTGAGTGGGTAAGTTTTTATGTTCGCTATATTTTATTTTGAAAGTTATTTGAGTAATATTCTCTCCATAAGTTTTTCAATTAAATAGTCAATATCATAATCCTTTAAATCTTCGATAATTTTGTCGAAAATATTTTCTTTTTGGAGAATATCTACTGAAACAGAAAAATTAAGGTCTACACCCCAAGTAAGCTGTATTAGGCGGTAATCTTGTAAAGAACGCGCGTTGTTGTAGGAGCCCAATCCCTCTCTCTCAATTTCTTCCACCAAATCTGTACTTAGTCCGACTACTTTTTCATGTTTAGGAAATATGTTAAGAATGGTTCCGTTTTCTATCCTTTTTTGAATCATACGAAAAATATCAATTTTATCCGCATCTCTGGCAAGAGAACACCATTTAATCGTCTCAGCAGATAGCCCGGAGGGAAGAATTCTTTTATTGTGATATTTCACTGCTGCTAACACAAAGCTTTTATCTTCTTTGGAAATACCATCCCAATTGAATTCTTTATCTAAAATCTCTTCTCCTCTATCTCCATGATCGAAGCTCAAGCTATCAAGGAACGTATTATATTCCTTATACTGTAAAAATCGAGCTATATCATGTAAAAGACCAACAGCGTGTGTCAACCAAACTTCTCTGTCACTTTCCCAACCCATCGCTTCTCCCAACATGGCGGCATTTTTACAAACTCTTTTGCTATGTTCTATTTTGATGTCATACATCTCGGAATAATGTTCGGTGTTTTTATAAGTTGAGACATAAGATTCAAACCAACTCATCGTGTTTTTAATAAAATACATTAAACAGCCCCCTTATATCCAAGAAATTATAACAGTAAATATGAGAGGCTACTTTTAGGAATCCTTAGAAAAAATATTTTTTAGAAAAAGAGATATTTATTTCCGTAAAATTTTATCGGAATGAGGATTTATATATAATTTATGCGAAATATTACAGCATATATTACACAGAGTATTTAAAATTGTTATTTTCCTAGAAACATTAGGTCTATAGCAGATTTTCTCATAATTATTACAGAAATATATGTTATACTTTTCTTGTATTTTTAAAGTTCTTTGCAACCAATTACACCCTTTGTGTGAGAATGTTTATATATTGCCCTATAGAAAACAGGGAGGAATTTTTATGGAAAATCAAGTGGCACTTATTGCCGGTGAAGGAGTTCTTCCGATAGCGATAGCTGATAGGTTAACCGATATGGGGACACCTCCAATTGTCTATTCTCTAAGAGAGAGTATCGGAGATCTCTCGAAATACTCTCTTGACATAGTACATCTCCAGAGGCCTGAATTTGGATTTGTAATAAAAGACATGAGAAAACGCAATATAAAAAGCATCATCATGGCAGGTACTGTATCAAAAACATTAGCTTTTAAACCTTCGCTTTTTGATTTGACCACACAAAAATTCCTAGCAAGCCTGATTTTTAGGGATGACCATTCCCTACTGGGTGCAATCGTAGATTTCTTTGAGAAATCTGGATTTGAAGTGCTCAGTTACAAGAAGCTGATCCCCGACCTGATAGCAACCGTCGGCCATATTGCAGGGCGCAACCCCACTAAAGAAGAAGTCAATGATATAAACTATGGCTTCTCTATTTGTAGGGTTACAGTTCCTCTTTCTTTTGGACAAACGGTAATAGTACATAAAAAATCGGTAATAGCAGTAGAGGCTATGGAAGGGACTGACGCTGCTCTATTTAGAGCAGGAGCTCTCTGCAAGGGAGGCACCGTAGTTAAAATGATGCGTCTTGATCAGGACGAGCGCTATGATATTCCAACAGTCGGACCTAAAACCATAGAAAATATGTCTAAAGTAAAACTAAACTGTTTGGCTCTTCATGCTGGTTCCACATTAATAATGGAACCGGAAAGATTTAAAGAAGAAGCCGAAAAAGCGAATATTGCAGTGGTTGGAGTAGATCCTTGTCAATTTTCATAAGTGCCGGAGAGGCATCAGGAGATCACTACATCGCACTTCTGGCAAAAACTTTAAGAGAAGTTGGTTGTTCTGCGGACATTTGGGGAATGGGCGGAGCTGAAGCACAAGAACAAGGTGTAAGAACAGAATGGAATGGTGAGGAATTGCAACTCATGGGCTTCACAGAAATACTCCATGCAATCCCCAAAATTTTTAAATTAAAAGAAGAAATAATAGCTAGAATTATGGATCTCAATCCTAAAGCTGTAATAGTTGCGGATAGCCCAGATTTTCACATGAGACTTATTTCTAATTTACGTAAAAAAGGATATAAAGGAAAGATATTCTATATATCACCTCCAACTGTTTGGGCCTGGCGAAGCGGGAGAATAAAGGCTTTGCGTAGAGATGTAGACCTCTGTTTGCCGCTTTATGAATTTGAACATGATTATTTGGTTTCCAATAACTGTGCCAGCTATTGGAGTGGTGCGCCCCTATTGGAAGAATTTGATGAAAAAAACTTTAACAGAGAAGATATCCCGAGAAAGCTGGCTGATAATACTAAATTGGTAGCCATTCTACCGGGCAGCAGAATGGGAGAAATAAAAAAACACATGCCTCTGTTAGAGCAGGTGGCTGATGAGCTAACTAAGAGAGGCTGGACTCCTGTTTTTTCCGTTGCTCCCGGATTGAATAAACACAGTAAAGAGGAATTGCTTCACCGCTTAAAACTAAACAATAGAGACTATTATGAAGGGCCGGGGAGGCACCTAATGTCTGTTGCAAAATGCATTATAGGTGCAAGTGGAACCACGACGGTGGAATCTCTTATTCTTAATTGTTACATGATTGTCACCTATAAGGTTAATTCTTTTTCTGCTTTTGTGGTGAGAGCAATGGTAAGAACAAAGTTTTTTGCTATGGCGAATCTACTTGCCGGCTATGAATTATTTCCTGAACTATTGCAAGAAAAAGCTACGGTAGAAAACATACTAAAATATACTTTAGATTGGTTAGACGGGGAAGAAAAAGTGAAAAAAACAACATATAAAAAAATGGCCGAAACAAGATTAAAGTTAGGTAAGTCTGCTGTTTATGAATCTTGGGCGCATAAAATTTTGGAGAACATATAATGCTAAAACTATTTGATAAACATGCATGGGGTTCATATATTAGGCTTCTGGAATATTGCATTCCGTATAAAAAGCGCTTAATATTGGCGCTTTTATGCATGGTCATGTCTGCTATTTTTGCCATTGCACCTCCCTGGCTAATTAAAAATGTTGTGGATGACGTGTTGATACAAAAGCAAATGGGAGTACTAAATCTTATCGCGCTAGGTATAGTTTTACTTTACCTGCTTAAAGTTCTTTTTGGTTACGGACACGTGTACCTAATGACCTGGGTTGGGCAGAAAGTTATTATAGATATAAGACTTGAGCTGTACGACCACACACAAAGACTATCTCTTGCCACTTTATATAGCCGGCGTTCAGGCGAGTTTTTATCGCGAATTACCAACGATGTGTCCACCCTACAAAATATATTGGCTTCTGTCATCGTCGACTTTGTAGTCCAAGGTATAACCTTCATAGGCATTATTTGCTTGCTTGTTTTTATAAATTGGAAATTAACTATTGTCGCATTTACGATAATACCTTTGGCTGTATTTGTAATAGACAATGCATCAACAAGGTTGCGTAAGGTTGGTACGGTAATTCAAGAGCGTCTTGCTATGGTAGCAGCAATAGCCCAAGAGGCTGTTTCTTCAATCCGCATAGTTAGATCTTTTGCCACTGAAGAAGATGAATTCGATCGTTTTGAAGAGGAAAGTAAAAAACACTTTAGAGCTCTTATGAAAGGGACTCAGGTTAGGGGAGTACTTGAAGGAGTTGTAGAGTTAATATTAATCCTCGCTCTTTCCATAATACTGTGGATGGGCGGAAGGGATGTCATCAAAGGACAGCTTACAGCGGGAGAACTGCTCGCATTTCTTACCTATCTTGGGTTACTCGTCCAACCTATAAGAATACTTAGCAGAGTAGTAAGCAATATTCAACAGGGTGTTGCTTCTGCAGACAGAATTTTTGAGATATTGGACGAAGACAGTGAAGTGAAGATGATAGAAAACCCTGTAGTGCTCTCTACAATGGAAGGTAGTGTCGCATTCAAAGACGTATGGTTTAAGTATGAAGAAGACTGGGTTTTAAAGGGATTAAACTTCACAATTTGCCCCGGAGAAAAGGTCGCGATTGTTGGCGCGACGGGAGCGGGCAAGTCAACTTTGGCTGACCTGATAATGCGTTTTTATGACTCACAAAAAGGGCACATCTATATTGATAAAATTGATATAAAAGATTTAGATCTTAAAACATATAGAAGGAAAATAGGAGTGGTTCCACAAGACCCTGTCTTAATGAAGGGAACCTTGGCTTACAACATAGGATATGGTTATCCAGGAGTTAAAGACTCCGATCTTGTAAGAGCAACTAAGATTGCTGGAATATATGACTTTGTTGAGACATTGCATAATAAGTTTGACACAGAAGTGGGAGAACGAGGAATAACATTAAGCGGCGGGCAACGTCAAAGAGTAGCAATCGCACGTGCAATAGTACGCGATCCAAGAATTCTAATAATGGACGAAGCTACATCTTCATTGGATGCAATTGTAGAGCAGCAAGTTCAAGATGCTATGGAGAATGCAATGGCAGGAAGAACTTCGATTATAATTGCACACCGCCTTTCGACAATAAGAAATGCTGACAGAATAATAGTTTTGAGCGGTGGCAAGGTTGTGGAAGAAGGAAGCCACGAAGAATTAATGTCCTTAGAAAACCATTACTTTAAACTATTTAATGCTTGCAGTCCGGAGAATCAAGAAGAAAATGATGTCTAATATTGTAAGAAGCTATCTAAAATATGCCAGAGGAGAAAGTAAGTTCTCTCCATGGGGGCTTCTTTACCCGTTACAGTATCTGACTATGGCATGGATGAGTCTGAGGATAGGACTGTATAAAAGAGGATTATTTTCTGTAACAGACCCAGTTCTCCCAGTAATAAGCATAGGCAACATAAGCCTAGGTGGAACGAATAAAACACCCATGACCGAGCTTGTAGTTCGTCTTTTCATGAAAGCCGGCATCAATGCCGGTCTTGTAAGTAGAGGTTACAAGACGAAGAGCATAGATCCGCTTTGGGTGGGGCAGGATGAAAAAAGCCTCAAAAGAGAAATAGCGGGAGACGAGCCGCTTATGTTGGCCAAGAGGCTGCCAAATGTGAGAATAGTTGTATCAAAAAATAGGATTAAGGGTGTTGAATTATTGGCTTCTCTTGGAGTTGAAGTTGCTGTTACGGACGACACCTTTCAGCACAAAAAAATGGCCAGAGATGTTGATATCGTCCTGGTAGACTCAACGTGTCCTTTCGGTAATGGCAATGTGTTGCCCGCAGGAATGATGAGAGAGCCTATGTCTTCCTTAAAGCGGGCGGACATGGTTGTGTTAACTAAAGCTAATCAGTCAACGAAAGAAGAACTGGATAAAATTAAGCAACAGCTTGAACCTTTAGTTGAAAAAGAAAAGATATACATAGCCAAGATAAAGCTAGAATCTTGGATGTTATTTTGTCCAGGCGAAGATGTTGAAATACTATCTTGTGACGAGGTTCCAAAAGGGAAATATATAGCTTTTTCCGCGATAGGAAATGCTCCTGGATTTTATAGCTTTTTAATAGATAAGGGAGTAAACGTTGTGGCACGTAGATCTTTCAGGGATCACCATATTTTTACAAATGAAAATATGATTGATTTAGAAAGAGACGCAAAGGAACTTGGGGTTGACGGTTTTGTTTGTACTGAAAAAGATGTGGTTAATTTGCCTGAAAAAATAACTATGTCTTTGCCGCTTTACATCCCAAGAATAGAAGTTGTTTTAGATAACGAAGCAAGTTTTTGTAAAAGACTGCATGAAAAGCTAAAGCCGCAACTTATTGTTGCTTCAAATGGCTATGGAGAAGATGCAATAGGAGTGGAGCTCGCTAAAAAAATAAGAAACCGGTTTTCATCAGCCAATGTGAGGGCTTTCTCTTTTGTAGGAACAGGCAAACAGTATGAAGAGGCTGGCATTCCGGTCGTATCTCCCTCTATAGATATGCCAAGTGGAGGAGTAATTAAATATAGTTTTATAGATTTACTTGATGACTTAAGACATGGGTTGGGCAATGCGATCAGGTCTCAACTTGAACGACTCCATGAAATGACAGATGTTTACAGAACTCCCGTCTGTGTTGGCGACATTTATTTGATGCTTAATATGCTTTGGGGACAGGGAATGCGTCCTGTATTGGTTGCTACAGCAAAATCTGTTCATCTTCACGGTCATTTAAGCATAGAGGAATGGCTACTTAGGAAAAGAAGCAGAATTGTATGGACCAGAGATACAGAGACAGCTGAGTCTCTTAAAGAAGTAGGGGTTAACGCAGTCTTTGAAGGAAATCCTGTGATGGATCTTATTGGGGAAGCAACGTCAACTGTTTCAGTTTGGCCTGATAAAGGTTTTAAAGTAATGCTCTTGCCCGGCAGCAGGCAAAGAGCATATGACGATGTAAAGCTAATATTAGATGCAGCTTTGGAGCTTTCAAAGCGTTTGGAATGTTCATTCGCCATGGTGCTTGCACCCACAATATCAGCCGAAAAAATAAAAAACGCTTTGCCTGAATGGAATTTGTCAGATGACGGCAATTATTTAATTTGTGGAAATACAGAAGTATTTATGTACAGCGGACCTGTAGCCACTGTTGCAAAGGGAGCAGATATTCTGATTGGACTTGGAGGGACTGCAAATCAATTATGTGCAGGATTGGGCATCCCCGTTATTTCTATAATAGAGACAGGTAAGTTGAGACAGAAAAAACTTTTGAAAGAAGCAGAAATATTGGTGCCGCCTGATTACAAATCTTTGGCAGATGCGACTGAAAAAGTGCTTGTCACACCCGAATTATACAAAGAGATGAGCGAAGCAGGCATACGCCATCTTGGCTCCCTAGGAGCTCTGGATAAAATTGTAGATTATTGTGCTGATGTTCTGGGATGGAGCAATCGCTGTTATGTATTTGAAAAGTATGGAGAATATTTAGAAAAAGTATCGAATCACGGTGATAACGATATTTTAAAAACAGGAGATGTTGCTGATGAAAAAGCAGACGATAAATAGCGTTAAGGTAAGAGATATCGAAATAGGCGGAGAAAAACTTGTTGTAGTAGCAGGACCATGTGCTCTTGAAAGCTTTGACGGAGCTTTAAAAATCGGCAGAGAGATGAAAAAGCTTTGTTCGGAATTTAATTTTGATTATATTTTTAAAGCTTCATATGACAAGGCAAACAGAACTTCAATAAAAAGTTATAGAGGACCTGGGATAGAAGAAGGAATCGCATGGCTTTCTGAAATAGGAAAGCTTTTAGATGTCCCCGTCTTAACGGACATACATGAGCCATGGCAAGCAGAAAAATTAGCAGAATGTGTTGATGTACTTCAAATTCCCGCTTTTTTATCCCGTCAAACAGACCTGCTTGTCGCCGCAAGTAGGACGGGCAGAGCGTTAAATATAAAAAAAGCTCAATTTATGGCTCCGGGTGACATGACTTCTGTTGTTACAAAATGTCACGAAGCCGGCAATAAAAATATAATTCTCTGTGAAAGAGGAACTATGTTTGGCTACCACAATTTATCTGTGGATTTTCGTTCTCTGCCCGTAATGAGATCTATCGGCTGTCCCATTATGTTTGATGCTACACACAGTGTTCAGATGCCAGGAGGCAAAGGGGACAAGAGCGATGGGGATAGATCCTTTATACTTCCTCTCATTAGAGCAGCTATTGCTATAGGCGTAGATTCCCTTTTTATGGAAGTGCACGATGATCCAGATAATGCGAAGTGCGACGGTCCAAATATGATTCCCCTCTTCAAGATGAGAGAGGTGCTTCGTCAAGTAGCAGAAATAGATAGAATCGTGAAGGAGAAAATAGGGTTTAGCTCTCTTTCCTGGGTAGAGGAGTAGATTTTATGGGTGAAAAAATCAAATTGCCACATGAACGAGACCTTAGAGATTATTCTTCTGAAGAGCTTCTAAAGATAGGTAAAACCGTACTTATAGATGAAGCCAAAGCTTTAATGTCGTGTGCAGATACATTAGGAGACGAAATAGTAGATATTGCTCGTATTGTGGCTTCTTGTAAGGGTAGGGTTGTTGTTTCAGGTGTCGGTAAATCTGGACTTGTAGGTAGAAAAATCTCTGCTACGCTTGCTTCTCTAGGAGTACCGTCAATTTTTCTGCATGCTGCAGAAGCGGCTCACGGGGATTTAGGTGTGGTTTGTCGTGATGATGTTGTTCTTTTTATTAGCAAAAGCGGTGAAACGGCTGAATTAATAAATATATTGCCCACTTTTAAACATATGGGTGTGCCTATCATTGCTGTAGCAGAGAATAAGAATTCTACTTTGGCTAAAAATTCAGATATATTTTTAAATTGTTACGTAGAGAAAGAAGCAGAACCGTTGGGGCTGGCACCTACAAGCAGCACTACGGTTCAAATGTCTCTTGGAGACGCGATAGCAACCATATCGACATTTCTTCTTGATGTAAAAAAAGAGGATTTTGCACTTTTCCATCCCGGAGGATTATTGGGTAAGCGACTATTATTAAAAGTTAGTGATTTAATGGGATCGGGTGATAAGCTGCCTATTACAAATCATCGCGTTCTTGTTCGCGACGCCCTTTTTGACATAACCAGCAAGGGGTATGGAGCAACAGCTATAGTTGATGACGATGGATATCTTGTGGGAGTATTTACAGACGGAGATTTGCGAAGACTTATAGAAAAAAATGGCATAGCATCTCTTGATTCTCCTGTCATAAATGCCATGACGAAAAATCCAAGGGTTATATCTCCCGACAAGCTTGCAGTAGAAGCGGTAAGGATTGTGGAAGAATGGGAAGTCTCTGCAATTATCATTGTGGAAAATGGGAAACCTGTAGGCATGGTACACATACATGAGATATTAAAAGCCGGAGTTGCCTAATATTGCTGAGAACCTTTTACTCTTTCTTAATAAACAGTATATTCATTCTTTCCTTTCCTAAGTTAAAGAATAAATATAGCGAAGGTTTAAATGAAAGAAAGGGTTTGCCGTCAGTAGAAAAGCTAGACAAATTAAAGGGCAAAAAACCCCTATGGATACATGGAGTTTCCGTCGGAGAAGTTCAGGCCGCCATCTCCATCATAAAAGCTGCACGAGATGGCGGATACGAAGGCCCAATACTGCTTTCAACTACTACAGAGACAGGGAAAGCCATGGCTTATCTAATCGGAAATGGCCTTTTTGATTTACACCTTTACTACCCCTGGGACAGATCAAAATTTGTGTCTTTTGCCTTGGATAGCATAAACCCTTGGGCTTTTGTCACGATGGAAACAGAGATTTGGCCCAACATTCTTTGGGCATTAAAGGATAGACAAATACCCGCATTTTTGGCAAATGGCCGCATTTCACAAAGAACTTGGAAACGTCTTTCAACCTTTTTAGGCAAAAAGATAGGCAAAGAATTTTACAATTTATTTACAGAGTTATGTTTGAGAGAAGATATGGACAAAGAGCTTTTGGAGGAATTAGGGCTGTCTTCCACAAAACTTCACGTCCTGGGGGACACAAAAATTGATTCCTTGCTGTCCCGTAAAAAAGCTGTAGAATGCACCGATTTTAAAAGGATTACTCCCGTTTTAAACGCTCCTATTTTTATAGCGGGCAGTACACACCCAGGTGAATATGATTATCTGTTGGAAGCATTCGCAATCTTGAAAGATAAAATGTCCAGTGCCAAGCTTCTTATAGTTCCAAGACATCCTGATAAAGCCCCTTTGGTTTTTGATATCTTTAGCAATCATTATAAAACAACGAAATATTCAAGTAATAATGACGACTGGGATGTAATGGTGGTCGACGAGATAGGAGTACTCTATCATCTGTACAGTCTATCTATATCAGCTTTTGTCGGAGGTAGTTTTATAGACAAAGGTGGTCAAAATATATTAGAACCCGTTTCTTGGGGTGTGCCTGTTCAGTATGGTCCTCATATGGAAGATTTTGCAGAGGCATCGGAAGAGCTGATAGAGATGGGAATAGCAACACAAGTATCAAGTGGCAAGGAATTAGGCAGAATTTGGAAAGAAATAGCGGCCAACCCTCAAAAAGAGAAATATAAAAATATTAGCGAGCAGTATTTTGAAAAAAAATCTGCTGCAGCTAGAAGAACGTGGGAGATAATATCCAAATATAAAGACTAAATTATTTGCATACTGAAAGGCAATTTTAAACGGGGTGATATTAATGCAACCAAACAGAGAACTAATTAATAGTTTTTATGAAGAGCTATGTGACCGCTCGAAAGAGGCGCTTGATGAAGCAATAAAACGAGTTATTAATGTAAAAAAACAGAATGGTAAAGTGTCAGTCGTTGTCGGTAGCGGCCCTAATCTACATGAGGGTGTTACAACCTTAATAGCGGAACTCATGGACAAAGGGATTATTGATGGAGTAACAACAAGTTCTGCTGTAGTCAGCCATGAGATGGGTGGCTGTCTTGACAGAGTGAAAATGTGCGATGCTTCTCAGTTTGGCTTTGATGAAAAAAATATGCCCAGAGGAAATGTCTTTGAGTTTACACAACTAAAGGAAGAAGAGCTGGAAACTCTCCGTGAAGAGATGATTTTGGATGATGAGCTGCTAAATAAAGGCGAAGCTGCAGCTGGGCATATGGTTATAAAAGCAGCAGGAAACATGGCATACCCTATGGGGCTGAGAGGGGAAATGATTGCAAGAGAGATTCTCTCGATTTCCCTTCAGACTGGTCTTCCTTTTGAGACTGTTGCAGGTTGGGGATGTGATAAAAAAACGTTGTTAGGCAAAGGTGCAGAGAAAGGGATCCCCGTTTTGGTTACAATTCCACAATTAGTGGGTGGCGGATACACAGGCATTTCAGTAGCAGACAGTATTTCCATAGCCGAACGTTCCAGGAAAATAGCTAAAATGATGGAGTCTTCCGATATTATCCTAGAATCAGCCGTTGCTTTAACTCAAGAAATTCATGATGGTCCCTTCGAGACCTATACGGGGCATGGAATTTGGTCTTGGTGGCAAGGGCAACCTACCTTTAGCCTTGAAAATAAGTCGTTAATACGTTTCGACCTTGATGAAAATCTACGTAAAGCTCAAGATTTACAAAGAAACGGCGCTGCAATACAAGAAGCAATTGCCAAAGGTCTTCCTAAAACAAAAATATCCAAAATTCCCTTCCGCATGGAAATGTCAGCCTTCGCGCGCCATGAAGGCAGTATCCCGGTTATAGGTGACATTGGTATAATTTGGCCTGTATTTGCCTTAAAAGTAGCGGACGCCCTGGGCATAAATTTAAGTTTTATGAGTTACAAACAAGAAACAGAAGAGGGCAAAAACATGAGAGAGTGGATAGTGAAAAATGTAAAACCGCTTGACCGAAAAGAAATGTTGAGGAAATTTAGAGAGTGGACAAAAAAACTTTAACCAACCCAAATAAAATAATAGCTGTCATTCCGTCGAGGTTTGCATCCTCACGGCTCCCAGGGAAGCCACTTATTGATATATGCGGGAGGACCATGGTGGAGCAAGTTTATAGGAGATCAGTGGAATCTGGAGTTTTTCAGAAAGTTGTCGTCGCCACTGATGATGAAAGAATATACGATACTGTGAAAAAATTTGGTGGAGATGTTATGTTAACTCGTACCGATCATCCGGATGGGACAAGCCGCGTTGCCGAAGTGGTCGCAAATGAGGATGCAGATTATGTAGTTAATATACAGGGTGATGAGCCTATGCTTGACCCTAGGATGTTAAAAGAGCTGGCAGAGGGGATAGCCTCTTATGAAAACATAGACTCTGCCACAGTTTGCGTGCCTATAAAAAATAAAGAAGACTATAATAACCCCAATATAGTAAAAGTAGTGAGAGCTTTGGATGGTAAGGCTTTATATTTTAGTCGTTCACTCATACCTTATGAAATAAACAGTAATAACTGCCCAGTATGGGAGCACCTGGGAATATATGCTTTTAAAAAAGATTTTTTATTAAAAATGGTTACTCTTGCACCAACTCCTCTAATGATAGCTGAGTCTTTAGAGCAACTTCGTATTCTTGAACATGGCTATTCAATGGCAGTAATTCCTACAAAATATCCCCCTCTAGGACCCAACGTGAATACTATCGAAGATCTAGAAAAAGTGAGGAAAATATTAGAACAGGACGTAGATTTTTTAAATAAATGAATAATACTCCAAAGATCAAAACAATCATACTTTTGAGTGACGGCATTGCAGAACATGACGACCAGAGTCGTGGTGTTGCCATGTGGATTGCAAAGTTAACAGGTGCCGAAATTCTTGAAACAAGAATTCCCGAACTCTCTGGTGTAGTGAAATTAAAAGTATATCGTGCTTCACACACACTCGTAAACGGCAATAGAAAAGATGCCAGGAATTGGTTGGCTATTGCCTCTGCAGATGTCATGGTTAGAAAAGTGGGACAATGGTTTGCCGAGAGAAATTTTTATGAAGGGACAAGAGAAGTTCTTATAATCTCTGCAGGCAGTGATTGTTCTCCATATAATTTGTCTTTAGGCTACATGTGGCGGTGTGTCTGTGCAACTATATCAACCTCCAAGATGTTAGGAACTGACCCTTTTGATTTTGCAATCATACCCGAGTACGAATTCCCTCTTAAGAAAACAAATATACTAGCAACACTCGGCGTTCCGAACACACTAACCAAAAAAAAGTTAAAAGATGAGGCTGTCAACTTGTTGGAAGAGTATCCTCTGGATCCGGGAGAGAAGTGGACTATTATCATAGGCGGGAATGATAAAAATCATATAGTTAAACCTGATTGGATAAAGAAAAATATAGGATACTTAATGAGAGTTGCAGAAATAGAGGGAATAAATCTGTATATATCGGTAACAGGAAACATAACAAGAGAGGCGGATGAAACACTGAGGCTGCTTATGTCTAGAGCTGATTCAATAAAAGGCTATTTTAGAGAGAGTGATGAAAAGAAGGCTCCCTTACCTTTGTTTATATCTCATTCAGATGAGATCTTTTGTACGGAAAATAAGCTCAATCTTATTTTAGGAGCACTAACCGCAGGCAAGAGAGTCGTTATATTGAGAATGGATTGGAAAAAAAATATAAAAAATTTCATAAAAAAAACTATTGCTTTTATGGTTAACTTAGGAGCAGTCAATCAAAAATTCCTTTTAGGTTACACTCGATATGAAGTTTTATTTAGACATTTAATTCGTCAGAACTATGTTGTGGAATTCAACGATTGGAGGCGAAGAAGGCATGGAAAATCCTCTTCTAATGAAGAAGATAGTGCTATATTAGAAGAGTTTAACGAGGCAAAACGTGCAGCAAATTGGATAGCTTCCACTTGGAATACACTATTTTAATTAGCAATTTACGGCAATTTCACAGATAGCTATTTTATTTAAATCTGCTACTATAATGCAAAATTTATAATACAACCGCCATACAGGCCAACTGAAAGGAATGATTTTATGAGAAAAAAGGTAGGGGTCGCTCTTTTATTATTTGTGTTTGTTATCTTTGCGACAGTATCTTTCGCAGCACAAGAAACACCTGTATCTACGCAAACAAAAGATGCAACAGATGTGGCTAAACCACTTGAAAATGAAAACACGGCAGCTGAACCTATGAATGAAGTTGTTCAGGGAACAGGGGGAGCTATCAAGCCGACGCCGATGGCAGAGGGACACCCTGAAACGGCCGAATCGTTGCTTGTTTCATCAGAATGGTTGGCTCAAAACCGCACTAAGGTTGTAATCGTAGACGCAAGGCCGGAAAGCCTTTATGCAGGAGGACACATCCCTGGTGCAGTAAATGCAACGTGGACATATTTTGCAAATGTCAACGTGCCAACAGGAACTCTTAAATATGGAACTATTTATGCTCCTGCAACAATGGCAAAAAGAATAGGAGCTTTAGGAATAGATGGTAAAAAACCTGTAGTGGTTTATTGTGATGCCGGAGGCTGGGGGCAGAGCGGTTGGGCATTGTGGATTTTTAGAATGGCCGGTATCAAAAATGCAAAAATTTTGGATGGCGGTTTTACATCATGGAAACAGGCGGGCAAAGAAATATCCAGAACTAAACACGCAAATAAACCTCTTCCTTTTACTATTTCAGCTTATGAAAAGAACTATTTGGTCGACACAGAGTGGATAAAAAATAATATAGGGAAACCGGGACTTGCAATAGTAGACGTTCGCACGATTGGCGAATACGAGGGGAGGATTCGTCCCTTCGGAGAAAAAAGAGCGGGGCGTATACCGGGTGCCATCCACATAGAAATGTCTAAATTTGTAAATTCCGATCACACTTTTAAAAGCCCTGAAGAAATAGCAGAAATTATGAGCAGTGCTGGGATAACTCCTGATATGGAAATAGTTCTTTATGATACGGCCGGAGTTCGTGCTTCTTTCGTCAATATGGTTCTTCGATATGTTCCGGGATATACCAAGTCGCAGACATATGATGAAGGATATCAAGCTTGGGCCGGAGATGATTCCTTACCTATAGAAAAAACAGAATAAACGTGATTCATAAAAAGCTCTAAATCTTTGGATTTAGAGCTTTTTTTATAAAATAAAAACTAATATTATTGTAGGTTACTCAACACATTTATTTATTAGATTTAATTCTGTATAATGAAAGCTAATTTCTGTTATTCTTTGCTGCAAAAGTAAATTTTTTACTTTAAAGAATACAACCAAGTGCTACAGGAGGGGAAGAGATGAAACTAAAGACAACCTTAAATGGTCGAAGCTTTGTTTTTAGCGATATAAAGGATGTCCTTGCAAAAGCTAACGAACCTAAAGCAGGAGACCGGTTACAAGGAATAGCTGCAGAGACTGTAACAGAGAGAGTAGCAGCAAAGATTGTTCTCTCTGAGATGACGGTACAAGATCTTACCGAAAATCCCACCGTACCTTACGAAACAGATGAAGTAACCAGATTAAATATTGATTCGATTAGCACTCCTACTTACGAGTCAATAAAGAACTGGACAATAGGTGAGCTGAGAGATTGGATTCTTGATCATAAAACAACGACTGATATGTTACGAAAACATCATAGGGCATTTCCCGGAGAAGTGGCTGCGGCCGTTGCTAAATTAATGTCAGCTATGGACTTGGTTTACGCTGCAAAGAAAGTTATTGTTACTACCCATTGTAATACCACGATAGGAATCCCCGGAACTTTATCTTATAGACTTCAGACAAACAGCACAACAGACGATCCAAAAGGAATTGTATTGGGGCTCATGGAAGGAGTTTCTTACGGTTCAGGAGACGCATGTTTCGGCATAAATCCGGTGGAGGATAATATAGAAGGTACTCGGCGCATAGCCGATGCTGTTTATAAGTTTATGACGGATTTTGAAATCCCAACTCAAATAACTGTACTTTCGCATCTGACGACACAAATGGCCGCATTGGAGCAGGGGGCACCGCTCTCCATGCTTTTTCAATCTATAGCTGGTACAGAAGCTGCAACTAAAAACTTTGGAGTAAGCAAAAGTCTTGTGGAAGATGCATATGCTTTGGCACGTCAAAAATCGATTGCCAATGGCCCCAACTTCTTATACTTTGAAACAGGACAGGGATCAGAGGTTTCTATAGATGCAGACTGTGGTGTGGATGAGATGACATTGGAAGCACGTACATATGGTTTCGCAAGATATTTCAATCCATTTATGGTCAATAATGTTTCAGGATTTATTGGTCCTGAAACTATATATGATGGACAAGAACTACTTAGAGCAAACCTCGAAGATCATTTTATGGCAAAATTGATGGGCCTGCCTATGGGAATGGCACCATGTTTTACTAACCACACTTCCATCACTCAGGATGACCAGGAAATGAGCACAACCTTATTAGCCATAGCTGGAGCCAACTTTTATATGGGTGTGCCAGTTGGAGACGATATAATGTTGGCTTACAAGGATACCAGTTTCCATGACGACGCGACCTTAAGAGAGCTGACCGGTAAAAAGCCTGCTCCTGAATTTCATAAGTGGTTAATGAAACAGGGACTTATGGATGAAAAGGGAATTCTGACAGAAAAGGCCGGAGACGGCTCCATTTTCTTGAAATAAGGAGGCATTTCGACATGAATGACAATAAATTGGTTGAATTAGTAAGAGAAATAGTTTCTGAAGTGATATCGGAAAACACCTCTGGAAGAGTTCCTTCGTCCACACAAAGTGTTTCGGTTGCAAATGCTATTTCCAATTCTCAAACCACATCTGCAGAAGAAGTAAGGGATCTGTCTAAAATTAATTTTAGAGAAATTTTGTCTACACCTAGACCGGCACATCCCGAAGAGTTTTTAGAAATTATGAGAACAACCTCTGCACGTCTTGGTGTTTGGAGAGCAGGACCCCGTTACCGCACAGAAACACTTTTGAGGTTTAGAGCAGATCATGCGGCTGCCATGGATGCCGTGTTTAGTGACATTTCCCAAGAATTACTGGACAGACTTGGGCTAGAAACCTTTACAACTGTATGTGCTTCAAAGGACGAATTTCTGACAAGACCAGATTTGGGACGGCAGCTTTCTCCTGAAACAGTTGCTGAAATGCAGAGTAAATGCAAGAGAAATCCTCAAGTTCAGATTTTCTTTTCGGATGGTCTTTCTAACACAGCGGTAGAATCCAACATTGAGGATCTTCTCCCGTCAGTGATGCAAGGACTTAAGTCAAATAATATAGTTGTGGGAACTCCCTTTTTTATTAAACATGGAAGAGTTGGAGTCATGGATGCAGTGACTGAAGCATTGGGAGCTGAAGTAACAGTTAACTTTCTCGGTGAGCGTCCCGGACTTGCATCAAGTGAGTCTCTTAGTGCGTACATGACGTATAAGGGATATATTGGCGCTCCGGAAACCATAAGGTCTGTCATTTCTAATATTTATCATGGAGGCACCAACCCTGTAGAAGCAGGAGCACATATTGCTGACGTTGCAAGATTGATGCTACAGCAGAAAGCTTCCGGTTTAGACTTAAAGCTCTAATTATTATTACAATTAAAATGATGGCTGAGATTGTATTCCCTCGGTCATCATTTTTTATTTGCCACAAATATTTTGGGACGTATTCGGAAATTCTGTTTTCAACATAGAATAAAATATTGTCTGCAAGTTTATATATAAATAGGCAAAACATATGGCACGAACATAATCTACATAAAGAGAAAACAGTGTTATGATTGACAGGTCTTTAGTAAAGTTTTTAGATTTATAGGGGGTATTTTTATGCTGATAAAAAAATCGGAAACAGCTTTCTCCACTGAAACGGTGGAAATAATAGGCATTCTTGTGACTGAGGGAGAACCTGAAAATATTACACTTGATCCACTTCGTGGTGAAGCGAGAGATTTTTGTCGAAAATATGTAATAAGTGAGTCTTTTTCCGGTAAGGAGGGGGCATCTCTTCTTTTGCCCATTGCCTCTAACGGTGTTAAATATGTCTATTTGCACGGATTGGGAAAGGTGGACTCTATTCGTGAAGACGAAGTGCGCACGGGAGCATTCAACGCTGTAAGAAATGCTGCCAAGAAAGAATGTACGGCAGTAGCACTACACGTACCTGAGGCGAGTAATAAATTACGTTCCAGAGCTGCCGCGGAAGGTGCCGTTTTAGGATTGTACAGATTCAGCAAATATCTGGCAAAAAATGACGAAGATAAATTTGCAGAACCAAAAGTGGTAACGATTATTAATGGCAATGATGAGGGTATAAAAGAGGGGACAATTCTTGCAGGAGCACAGTCTTACGCAAGAGATATAGCCAACGAGCCTGGAAATATAATCAATCCTCAAGTATTAGCTGCAAAAGCACTATCGTTGGCGGATGAGCTGTCCCTTGAATGTGAGATATGGAACGAGGAGCGCATACGCAATGAGAAGATGGATGCTTTTTATTCTGTTGCGATGGGCTCATCAAACCTTCCACGATTTATTCGACTTACTTACACACCAGAAAAATACAGTAAGGAGCATGTTGTTCTCGTTGGCAAAGGTGTGACGTTTGATAGTGGAGGTCTTAACATAAAGCCAGGAGATTACATGCTGACTATGAAGGGCGACAAAAGTGGAGCTTGTGCTGTGTTGGGTGCAATAAAAGCAGCGGCCGAACTGAAACTTCCAATAAAAACCACAGTGCTTATAGCCGCTGCAGAAAATATGCCAAGCGGGAGCTCGTATAGGCCGGATGATATTCTTACAGCACGTAACGGAAAGACCATCGAAATAAACAACACTGACGCTGAAGGACGTTTAACCCTTGCAGATGCTTTGTCCTATGCAACTGAATTAAAACCAAATAAAATTATAGACATTGCAACATTAACCGGAGCCTGTGCTGTTGCTCTTGGCTCAAGTACCTGCGGACTCTTCACTAATAATGATGAATTAGGAGAGAAAATACTCGAAGCATCTAAGATTTCCGGAGAGAATTTCTGGAAAATGCCTATGAATGATAAAAATTTGCGTAAATCAATTAAGTCTTCTTTTGCAGATCTTTCTAATAGTGGAGAACGCTACGGAGGGGCCATAACAGCAGCTATGTTCCTTGAAGCATTTGTAGGAGATGACATTCCATGGGCTCATCTTGATATAGCTGGTGCAGATTTTATTAAAAAACCGTGGGACTACTACGTAGAGGGTGCTTCAGGATTTGGAACAAGAACTCTGATATCTTTATTAATGGGTTTATAAAGATTAGCTGAAATGTCTAATGTCGCCAGAAGTGATTCTATCGCTTTTATAAACGGTGAAATTTTCTCTATGGATTCACAGGAGAAAAAATCAGCCCTTTATGCAAGAGGTGGCATTATAAAAGCTCTTGGCGACGATAAAGACGTACTTTCTCTCTGTGATACAAAGACGGTAGTCCTTGATATGAGAGGAAAATTTCTTATGCCCGGCTTTACTGATACCCATATTCGTCTTCTTGAAATTGGGAGAAGAGGCATGGGAGATGAAAAAGAATTTTCAGAGGAAAATATAAAATATTATTATGATAAAGGAATTAAAGAGGTCCTAAAATTCGGAATTACCTCTGTTCAAACGGACGATACATCAGCCTTAAAAAATAATTTTAAGATTTTAGACTTTTACAAGTCAGTGGCAGATTCACCAAAGATAGCCCCGAGAATTACACCTCAACTTGCCATATCAAATCTTGAAGAGCTGCATGAGCTTATAAATTCAAAAAGCTTTAAAGAATATAGGGATACCTTTCAAACAACGCCTCCGATAAAAATAAAAATAGATGGTATGTTATGCGACAGAAGCGCAGCATTGATAGAGGAATATTCGGATAAAAGTGGATATTTTGGTTTATGCAATATCACTCAGGAAGAATTGGATGAAATAGTAAAAAATGCCCACAAAGAAGTTATACAGCTAATTTTCCAAGCAACTGGAGATGCAGCTATTGAACGTTGTTTAAATGCGATAGAAAAGAAAAAAGATCAAAGATTTGGACATAGAATTGAATCCTGCAGAGTCGGTGCAGAAAAAGCGTATAAAAGAATTAAGGAGTTAAACCTTATGATAGATATAACTCCTTTTCTTTTGTCTAAAGATATGAATAGCTTGCTACTTCGTTTGGGAGCTGAAAGATCCAGAATGTGCGATAGTTGGAAATCAATGATCCTTAACGGTATTACAGTAGGTTCAGGTTCTGATGGATTCTGTAATATAGATCCATGTCAGGCAATTAGGATACTTCTTTTTAGGCAAGATGAAAACAAACAACCCCAATATGGGTGGATACCATCTCAGAGATTAAGCAGAGATGAGGCATTTTCAGTTTATACCGTAAGTGGAGCTAAGGTTTGTATGGAAGAACTTTCAAGAGGAACTCTATCGGTAGGCAAGATGGCAGACATTATTGCTTTTACTGAAAATCCGATGAAAGCATCCTATGAGGAACTTTTAGATATACAAATAGGACTTACGGTAGTAGATGGGAGAATAGCTTACATAAAGTAACATGAATAAGAACAACATTAACATCACTTCATCAAAGGGAAGAAAACTCACAGGGCTGATTGATAGAGTTGTTTACAACAATTCGGAGAATGGTTACACCGTGCTTCGTCTTGCTGTGCGTGGATACCCTAACCCTGTTACTGCTGTTGGTTATTTGCACTCTCCAACGGCAGGAGAAGAGATTCTCATGAATGGGGAGTGGCAAGAGCATCCCAAATTCGGAATGCAATTTAAAATCGATAGCTGTGAGACTGTAGCACCGACGACAGAAACGGGTCTAGAAAAATACCTAAGCTCCGGTCTAATAAGAGGGATAGGGCCAGCTTTCGCAGAAAGAATCGTGGCTAAGTTTGGCAAAGATACATTAGAAATTCTTGATAATAATCCAGAAAGACTCATTGAGGTTGAAGGTATAGGAGAAAAAAAAATAGCCTCAATTGTGTCCTCTTGGAGTGAACAAAGAGAAATAAGAGAGCTTATACTTTTCCTTCAAAAATACGGTATTGGAAGTGGTTATGCTGCCAAGGTTTTTAGACAATACGGACCAGCGTCACTACTAGTTTTAAAAGAAAATCCGTATAGACTTGCCATAGATATTTTTGGAATAGGTTTTTATACCGCAGATAAAATTGCATCAAACATGGGGTTCCCAAAAGACTCGCCGCTGCGTATAAGGGCAGGAGTCTTACATTTAATGACAAAATTTGTCGGAGATGGGTATGTGTATGTTCCTTTAGAAGAGCTAACAGAAAAAGCCTCAGAAATTCTCGGAGTTAATACCGATTTAATAGAATTAGGCATAGAAGAAGCAAGGTTAGCTCAAGAAATAATAATAGAATGGTTTGAAAATTCTGAGGGGAAAGAGCAGGGAGCTGTATATCTTCCCGCATTTCATTATGCAGAGTCTCATTCTGCTAAAAAACTTCAGGAACTTATATCCTCACCTTTTAACGGACAGTATGTCAACACGGAAGTGGCTATCCCTTGGGTTCAAGAGGAGCTAAACATTGAGTTTGCGGGACAACAAATAGAAGCATTAAAAATTGCCGTAAACTCTCAAATCATGGTTCTGACTGGCGGACCGGGTACAGGGAAAACGACTCTTATACGTGCCATATTGAAAATACGTGAAGCAAGAGGTTACAGAGTTATGCTTGCCGCTCCCACCGGAAGAGCAGCCAAGCGTATGACAGAAGCGACCGGGCACGAAGCAAAAACAATACACAGAATGTTAGAATATGTAGGCACTGAAGGAGATTCGGGTGGGTTTATGCGCAACGATTCCAATCCGTTGGAATGTGACCTTCTTATTGTAGACGAAGCTTCAATGATAGATCAAATACTTCTGTATCACCTTCTTAAAGCCGTACCAGATGGTGCATCACTGATATTCGTCGGGGACGTGAATCAGCTTCCATCTGTTGGAGCCGGCAATATCTTAAAAGATATAATTGATTCCGGAATATGTCCTACTGTTATGTTAAGTGAGATATTTAGACAAGCCGAGCAAAGTAATATTGTAGTCAACGCTCATAAAATCAATGCTGGAGAAATGCCTCTATTTGACAAACATTATGAGAGCGGTCTTAAAGATTTCTATTTCATTGAGCAGAGCGATCCCGATAAAGCCTTAGAAGTTATAAAAACACTAGTAACCGAAAGAATTCCTGAGCGGTTCCAATTCAACCCTCTGGAAGATATCCAAGTGCTGACTCCTATGCACAAGGGTCCTATTGGGACTGTCCGGCTTAATACAGAACTACAAAGAACACTAAACAGAACAGATGGTGTAAAACTACAGAGGATGGGGAGAGTCTTCCAAGAGGGAGACAAGGTTATGCAAGTGCGAAATAATTATGAGAAAGACGTATACAACGGAGATATTGGAGCGATATACAGAATTAATGCAGATGAGCAAAAGCTAATAGTCAAAATGGATAATGGTCTTGTCTCATATGATTTCCATGAATTAGATGAATTAATCCATGCCTATGCCATCTCAATTCATAAGTCGCAAGGTTCTGAATATCCTGCTGTGGTAATTCCTATTCTTACGCAGCACTATGTAATGTTACAAAGAAATCTTTTATATACGGCTATAACCAGAGGGAAGAAACTTGTAATAATAGTTGGTACAAAAAAAGCCTTGGGAATTGCAGTAAAAAACGACAGCACTCGCAAACGCTGGACCAGGTTGACGGCACGATTAATGAAAGGTATGTAAAAATAAATTATAAATCAAGACATATCAACGAGAGCGACTAGATATATCCAAGCTCCTTTTTTGTTTTTTCTATATCTTTTGTGGTATCTTTTATCCAACGTTTTAGAGTTTCCGGTTTTATTTTTTTAGACTTTGGGTCATTAAGCAGAGTGTCAAGTTTTCTCTCTTGTATTTGTAGCCACTCTATTTTGTTTTCTCTATATAAAATTTTGGAGACGGCTTCGTTCCGCTCCCCATCGTCTTCTTTTATAAAAGCACGGCTCATGATTTGTCTCCTTTTTAAGATAAAATTGTATGAGTGTAAAATGTAACTTGTAAATGTATTATAATGCAACATTATGCTTTATTTAACTTGTAAGTAGTGCACACAATGAAGTATGATACTTGTTTAGATAAAAAATGTAGTAGGGAGGGATTTTCATTGGAAGCTATAAAAGCTCCCCGTGGAACAAGAGATATCCTTGGCAATGAGTCATGGAAATGGGCATATGTATCGGCAATCTGCCGTAAAGTGGCCGACGATTTTGGATATAGTGAAATCCATCTTCCCATATTTGAATACACAGAGCTTTTTTCTCGCGGAGTAGGTGCGACTACGGATATAGTTGAAAAAGAAATGTACACCTTTGAAGACAGAGGCGGAAGAAGCCTATCTTTAAGACCGGAAATGACTGCTTCTATGATACGTTCTTATCTGGAGAATGACATGCGCAACGAAATCCAGCCTGTAAAGCTCTGGGGGACAGGTCCCATGTTTCGCTATGAACGCCCTCAAAAAGGTCGATATCGTCAGTTTGTACAGTTAGATGTGGAAGCTATTGGTGCAGAAGATGCATTTGTTGATGTCGAAATTATCAATTTTTCTATGGAGCTGTTTCGTCGTTTAGGGCTGTCAAACCTTCAGGTCGTTATAAACTCGGTTGGCTGTTCAAAATGTCGACCTGATTATAGGGTGGCGCTGCAAGATTTTTTGAAACCTAAATACGATAAACTTTGCGACTCATGCAAAGGGCGTTTTGATCGAAATCCCCTTCGCATATTAGATTGTAAAAAACCAACTTGCAAAGAGCTCACTGAAGATGCACCGTCAATAATGGACAGTTTGTGCAGTGAGTGCAATGAACATTTTATAAAGCTAAAAGCAGGATTGCAGTGCATAGGTGCTGTAGTTAAACATGACAAGAGGCTTGTAAGAGGTTTGGATTACTATACAAAGACAGCCTTTGAAATACTCTCTGGAGACCTTGGTGCTCAAAATGCTGTTTGTGGCGGAGGCCGCTATGATAATCTTTCTGAAACTATCGGAGGGCCGCATGTTCCCAGCGTTGGTTTTGCAGCCGGCCTTGAACGTGTTGTTTTGACCATGGAAGCGCAGGGATGTAGCTTCGGGAAAGAGCCTTCAATCAAAGCCTATATCGTTGCTCTTGAAGAAACAGCCCGCCTTTGTGCAGTTGATTTACTAAAAACACTTCGTATGAACGGGATATCCGCGGATATGGACTATATGAACAGAAGCTTAAAGAGTCAGATGAAGAGTGCGGGCAATATCTCTCAATATGCATGTATTATCGGTAGTGAGGAGATTGAAAAGAATCTCATAACAGTGAAAAATTTAGTTACCGGAGAACAAGAAGAACTTACGCACCAACAACTTTTAGATAAACTTAGATAAATATTATAAATAATGTAACAGAATTCATAAAAATTAAGAAGATAAATTAATAGTAAAGAGGGTATTTCAATGGATAGGCATTACGACGTTTCATGGAAGAGAAATTTTTTCTGTGGCGAAGCAACTTTTGAGGATATAGGCAAAGACATAATACTTAACGGTTGGCTTCGCAACAGGCGAGACCTAGGCGGTATTATTTTTATTGAGCTTTGGGATAAAACAGGAGTAACGCAAGTTGTCTTTAATCCGGAGCTTAATGCAGAAGCACATAAAAGAGCCGGCTCGCTTCGCAGTGAGTATGTATTGGCTGTAAAGGGGAAGATTCAGAAACGTCCGGAAGGCACAGAAAATCCTGAGCTTAAAACAGGACAAGTGGAATTGATTGTGGATGATTTCATGCTTCTCTCTCCATCAAGACAGATTCCGTTCGAAATAGATACCTCAGATTCGGTCAACGAAGAAACTCGTCTAAAATATCGCTATTTGGATTTAAGGCGAGAATACATGCAAAGGAACCTATCTATTAGGAATGCAACTACAATTTTCACACGCAACTATTTTTCAGAGCACGGATTCATTGAAGTTGAAACTCCAATGTTAACAAAATCCACTCCTGAAGGAGCAAGAGACTATCTTGTAGCTAGCCGCTTGAATCCTGGCTGTTTTTATGCGTTGCCTCAGTCGCCTCAGCTGTTTAAACAGCTGCTTATGGTTGCAGGCTGTGATAAATATATGCAGATTGTCAAATGTTTCCGAGATGAAGATTTGCGTGCTGACCGTCAACCGGAATTTACACAGCTAGACTTGGAAATGAGTTTTATAACGGAAGATGACGTAATGGAACTAACAGAAAATTATCTGTCACAGCTGTTTAAAAAAGTAGTAAACATTGACGAAAAAACTCCCTTTCCACGAATGACATGGAAAGATGCCATGGACCTCTATGGAACAGACAGACCTGATTTACGAATAGATATGGCAATGGTAGGGCTTGAAGAAGTTTTCTCTGAAGGAGAAAACCCATTTTCTGCCCTTGTTGCAAGTGGTGGCACTATAAAAGGACTTCTACTAAAAGGTGGAGCAGAGCTATCTCGAAAAGATTTTGCTGATTGGGAAAATAGAGCAAAAGAACTTGGTGCAAAAGGGATGGCTAATTTCCAAATAAAAGAAAAAGAGCTCAAGGGACCGCTGGTGAAATTTCTAAATGAAGAACAGCTTACCAAATTAAAAGAACTTTCTCAAATGGAAGATGGAGATGCATTATTTATAATGGCCGGTGAGAATTGGCAGAAAACATGCGAAATGCTCGGTCAAATTAGGTTGGATTTAGCCAAAGATCGAAACCTTATTAAAGAGGGTTTCAGATTCCTTTGGGTAACAGATTTTCCCCTATTTGAGTGGGATGAGGAAGAAGAGCGATATACGTCAGTTCATCACCCCTTTACTTCTCCTAAAAATGAAGATCTTGAATATTTATCTACCAATCCGGCTAAAGTACGTTCACGTGCCTATGATGTTGTTTTAAACGGAACTGAGCTTGGCGGAGGGTCCATTAGGATTCACAACCCTGAATTGCAAAGCACCATATTTCAGGCTTTGAACTTTACCCCTGAACAGGCACAAGAACGATTCGGTTTTTTACTTAACGGTTTAAGTTATGGAACTCCTCCACATGGAGGAATTGCTTTGGGAATGGATAGAATAGTAATGCTTATGACAGGAAGCAAATCAATCAGAGAAGTAATTGCTTTTCCAAAAAATCATAAAGGACAATGTCCAATGACCGAAGCGCCCTCAACCGTGGATGCTAAACAGCTGCAAGAGCTGAACATAAAAACATTGGATCCGCTTGAATAACTAAAAACAAAAAATATATTTTATAGATTCATTATTAACGGGGCAAAGAATGATACTCTTTGCCCCGTTAATAGTGTTGCTCGAATGTTTTGTGTATAATGTTTATATAAACATATTGCAAAATAAAAGGATGGGAGGGCATCTGATGGGCATATTACGTTATTTAGGGCATAGTGCGTTTTATATGGAGACAGAAGGATTAAAAGCTCTGTTTGATCCTTTCCTTACAGGCAACCCAATGGCGTTGGCAGATCCTAACGATTTTACCGAACTTACGGCAATCTTCCTTACCCATGGACATGGGGACCACGTCGGAGATACTATAAACATAGCGAAAAAAACAAACGCAACGGTCTTTACCTGTAATGAACTCGGCTGTTATCTCGAATCCAAAGGAATAAAGGTTGAGGCTATGCACATAGGCGGACGAGCAAAATTTTATTTCGGACGTGTAAAACTCACTCCGGCGTGGCATGGTTGTCCGATAATAGAAGATGGTGAGACAAAGTACGGAGGAGTAGCTTGTGGTTTTGTGGTTGAAGCCGGAGGTAAGAAAATATATCACGCCGGAGACACCGGATTGACTATGGAAATGCAATTGTTAAAAGAAGAGGGGATAGACATTGCCATGCTGCCCATAGGAGGCTACTACACTATGGATATTCAAGACGCGGCACGTGCAGTAAATTTTATAGAACCTTGTATTGCAATTCCAATGCATTACGACACCTTCCCCAAAATAGAAGCTAATCCGGAAGAATTTCAGGAATTAGTAGGGAACGAACTTACAGAAGTCAAAATATTAAAGCCGGGCGAAGAACTGCATTTTTAAAAAATTAGCTTGTTTTTTTCTCTTTAATTATTTATGGCAAAGGGCTACAATTGAAACAGTAAGGCCTATTAAATACTTACTCCAGGAGGAGATAACAATGGATGTCAATAGCAAAGCGTACAAAGAATTACTCAAAAAACGTCCTCTCAATGTGCAGGCACGTTTTGGCAGCGAGGGTATAGGACTTGTAAGCGGTAGGGATATCATTGCTGCAAACAAAGAAGTAGACTCGATTGTTTTGGCAGCAAACGCAAGACACCCTCTTGTAATTAAAGCCGTTCTTAAAGCGGCAAAAAAGAAAAATGCAGCAGTACTTATTGAATTGGCTAAATCAGAATCCACCTATTGCGGAGCGAACTTTGACAATATCCCAGAATATGCACTTCAGTATTCACAAGAAATGGGCCATGGAGCCGTATTTGGACTTCATGTTGATCACTATGCCATAAAGAATCAAGAAGACGTACTTAAAGGTGTTGGGCATCTAAACAAAATACTTATGAATGGATTCACTTCCGTGGCTATAGATGCTTCTCATTTAGAAGACTATGACAACTTTGTTGCTACTCGTTCGCTTGCGGGTTGGCTTCCCTCGGAATTGGGGCTTGAAGTTGAAGTTGGAGAAATCAAAGGGCCAGGAGAACTTTCTACCGTGGAAGAAGCCTCTTATTTTATAGGAGGTCTAAACGCATGGGGTGTATTTCCGGACTATTTGGCTATTTCTAACGGAAGTCTTCACGGCACATACGATCCGACAGTTGGGCAGATGGAAGGCATAGACCTCAGGAGAACCAAAGAAATAGCAGATGCAATTGAGCCGTATGGCGTTACTATCGCACAGCATGGAATCTCGGGGACTCCTCTTGATAAATGCTCAACATTCAGAAAATATGGAATACGTAAAGGCAATGTTGCCACTCTATTCCAAAATATTTACTACGGTGTAAAGATGGACCCCGATACAGGCAATGCCATCACAGATGGTGGAGCTTATATAAAAGAATCAGACAGAGGCATCACTGTAGGACTTTGGGAGAAAATAGTCGCTGCCGGAGATGAGCTTGGCATGAGTCGGAAGAGCGGAGATTACAAAAAACTAAATCTGCCTTTTTATGAAATGATTTTAAATGAGCCTCAGCCAATCATAGATAGAATTGTTGATGAGATGCAATATTGGGCGGAGAAGTATATTGATGCATTTGGAGCAGCAGGAAGTGCAGATGCTGTTGCTGAAGTAATGTCGCGTCGCCCAGACCATAACGCGTCTCCGGACAGAAAGATAATTGCCTCAAGAAAAGATTACACTGCGGGGAAAGCACCAAAAACTGGTGGCAACGACGGTAAAAATTACGACGACTAAATAGCTTATTATAATAAATTAGGGGGTTGGCTTTTTCTGCCGACCCCCTTAAATTTTTGAGAAAGTAAAATTTAACTGCTATCTTAGTCGTCCAGCCAACGATGAATGTTGTCTAAAAATAACTTATGTAACCGTAGTGTCAACGGGCCTGGTTTACCGTTCCCTATCACATGTGTCCCCACTCTGACAATAGGCAACACTTCTTTTATAGAGCTTGAAGTAAAAGCTTCATCTGCCTCCGCAAGTTCGCTCTCAAGAGGACACCTCTCTATAATCTCAATCCCATTCTCTGATGCCACAGTTAGAACGATATCGCGGGTTACACCTTTTAATACTTTACCAACTGGTGCTGTATAAAATTTACCTTCTTTACAAAGGAAAAAATTGCTTGTCATAGCCTCTGAAATTTCACCGTCTTCGGTTATATAAAGGGATTCAAAAAAAGTATCATCTCTTTCAGAAAGAGGAATTAGTCCGAAAAGATAGTTTGTGCTTTTAATAAGAGGAAAAGAGCGCCCTGCTCTGTTTGGTTTGAGTGCGACACCGTTCCTTCTTTCTTCCTCGGTTGGCGTATTTAGCTTGTCAAAAATTACAAAAAAACGAGGATTTGGAAAGTGCCCCCTATCGTTTATATCTCCACCAGTAACATAGGCTTTGATTACGCTGTTTTTGGGGACATCATTTCTCTTTAAACCATCTTTGATGACTTGCGGAAGTTTTGTGAAGATATCACCAATTTCTATTCCAGATCCTAAAGCGCTTTCTTCCAATCTTTTTAGGTGAGCTCCTGCGGCAAAGGATCTCCCGTCATACACTCTAATTGAATCAAAAGCCGCGACTCCGCGTTGAATAGACATATCCGTAACAGGAATAGCACATTCGGAGATCGGCATAAATTCCCCATTGTAATAACATACAGTTATGATAAAAACCTCCTTGAAAAAATATTAAGCAAATATGTTAGAGAGTATACTACTAAAAAGATTAAAACAAAAATATTTGCTTATAAAATAATGTATTGAAAAATATTATTTTTAAAAGAATGGCTAAGATATAACAAAATAGTAATATAAAATATTGTATGATTAGAGGGCTTACATATGGTAACGCCGTGTGAATATTCTTGTGCCTTTTTAAGGCTGCGACTATAATATAGGAATTACGGAGGTGCATGTCATGTATTTGCCAACAGTATTAATAATATTGATATCCTTAGCCGTCATTTTTTTTATATGCGCAATTATCTTACTATACAAAAACAGCAGAGGCATAGATAAGATTGCAAGTGAAACTCTTTTTAAACTAGAATTGTTTCAAGAAAAATTAGATGATACGGAGAAAGATATAACTCTAAATTTATCCACCATAAGAAAAGAGCAGGCCGATAGTGCACGTTCCGGTAGAGAAGAGCAATCAAAAAGCATTTCATCTTTTGGAGATGCACAAGCAAAGAGAATAAAGGAGATAGGAGATTCTCAAAGAGAGAGCTTGAAGTCCTTCTCAGAGCAGCTGATAAGCATAAGCAAACTTAATGAAGAAAAACTTGAAACAATGAGAGGTACGGTAGAAAAAAAACTTGCTGAGCTTCAAGAAAACAACGAAAAGAAATTGGAAGCAATGAGAAAAACAGTGGATGAACAGCTGCACAGCACTTTAGAAAAACGACTAGGCGAAGCCTTTAAGACTGTCTCAGAAAGATTGGAACAAGTTCATAAAGGGCTTGGGGAAATGAAAGTTCTGACAGACGGTGTTGGAGACCTCAAAAAAGTTCTCACAAACGTAAAAGTCCGCGGCACCTGGGGCGAAATGCAGTTGAACTCACTATTGGAGCAAATATTAACTGAAGATCAATATCGTAAAAATGTCGCAACTAAACCAAAAAGCAATGAAAGAGTTGAATTTGCAATAGCCTTGCCGGGAAGCGACGAGGGAAAAGAGCCGGTCTGGCTTCCTATAGACTCTAAATTTCCATTAGAGGATTATCAGCGCTTAATAGCGGCATCAGAGTCCGGAGATTTAGACGGCATAGACGCTTCACAGAAAGCATTAAAAAAACAAGTAATAGAAGAAGCAAAAAAGATAAGGGACAAATACATAGAACCGCCTTATACAACAGACTTTGCCATTCTATATTTGCCCATAGAGGGTCTTTATGCAGAAGTTTTGCGCATTGAGGGATTAAGTGACACTCTTACTCGCGAGTGCAGAGTTGTTCCTGCAGGCCCGACTACAATAACAGCATTGCTGAATAGCTTGCAGATGGGATTCAGAACTTTGGCGATTGAGAAGCGTTCTAGCGAAGTTTGGATGCTTTTAGGCAAAGTAAAAACAGAGTTTGGGAAATTTGGAGCAGTGCTTGCAAAGACAAAAGAAAAAATTGAATCAGCAGGGAAAGAGCTTGAAGCAGCGGAAAGAAGAACGAGAGTCATTAAGAAAAGCCTGAACAAAGTTCAAGAACTGCCAGAAAAGAAGGGCGAAATAGATTTTTTAGAGGATGAATTAGAAGACTAAGCTGATAAATGTAACATGCTCGTTGCAGCTATCCTCACATCTAGATAATTCAAACTTTATTCTTTATTAAAACTTCAACATATACATGATTAACACTAAAAAATACTAAAAACGAAAAAGAATTTAATTCGGGAGGACTTACAATGTCGTTATTTACAGTAAATGAAGAGCTATGCATAAAATGTTCTTTATGCGTGCAAGTTTGTCCCAGCTGGCTCATAAGCTTTGATGAAAAAGGATTCCCTGAGATTCTGCCGCCAAATGAAGCAAGATGCATCGAATGCGGTCACTGTGTTCTTTACTGTCCTACCGAGGCGAACACACTCTCTTTTATAAATCAAAACAAACTGTTAAAAGCTAGAGAATTATCTTTGCCGGCCAAACAAGAGGCCATAAATTTCATTAAATCACGTCGAAGTATCAGGCGTTTTAAAAAGGAGATAATTTCAAAAGAGCTTTTTGCCGAAATTTTTGAAGTTGTCAATCAAGCTCCTACTGCTTCCAATAAACAGCCGGTACGTTGGATAATTTCTGATGATCCCCAAAAAACAGAAGAAGTCGCGAAGATGGTTCTTGCCTGGATGTGTACTTTTCTTGAAAATCAGCCGCAGAGCCCATTAACCTTCATCGCAAAGAATATGAAGGCCAAGGCAGATGAAGGGATAGATGGTATTTTACGAGGAGCTCCTCACATAGCGATAGCTGTGGTCAAGTCCGATTATAAATGGCCTGAAGACGGCACCATAGCTCTTACATATCTTGAACTAGCAACGCATGCATTTGGTGTTGGTGCTTGTTGGGGTGGGTTTCTTACGACCGCAATAAGAAATAATCCAAACCTTAGAAAGTTTTTAGGCATAAGCGACGATGAGCACATTTGCGGAGCGCAACTGCTAGGGTTTCCCAAAAATCTACCCACGCGACAGTTTGCTCCCCGCAAAGAAATGAATATAAATTGGCTTTAAATTTTTATTCGGAGGAACTTATATGAAGAAAGAATATAAATTAACCAAAACAATAAGAGTGCGTTACGCTGAAACGGACAGGATGGGAATAGTTTATAACGCCAACTATTTCTGTTGGTTTGAAATAGCACGTACAGAACTTTGTCGACTTTGGGGCACACCCTACACTAAATGGGAAGAGGATGGGTTATTTCTTCCTGTAGTGGAATCTCACTGTAGATACAAACATCCCGCTCTTTATGACGATGAGGTACAGCTTTGGTGCCGCGTGTCAGAAATAAAGCCTCACACAGTTACATTCGAATATAGAATATTGCGTGCTTCAGACTACAAACTCATCGCGGAAGGATGGACCAAACATGGGTGTACAAATAAAGAGGGACGTCTGTACAAAAAACTACATCCATTTTATATTTGGATTAGCTCACACAATTCAGAGGTACAAGAGTAGTTATATAAAGAGAAAAAAGAGCTTTTTCGGTTTTTCTTTAGTAGAGATGATAGCTGTTTTAACAATAATTTTATCTCTTTTTGCTATGGTTAGCCTAACTTTTAACCAAAGTCATGATGAAAGTAAAATTGTAAAACAAGAATCAGCGGAGCTGGCCACATGGCTTTCAGAGAGAATGACAGAGGCTAAATTAGAAGAAGGAAATTTTAAAATATATTTATCTGAGTGGTGTCCTTACAACTCTCAATTAACATTATTGTGGCAGACTGGGCCTAGTGCAACTAAGTCTGTCTCATATAAGACGGATAAAGCATATATAAGAAATGAAACTCAGGCCTATGAGTTCGTGTATGACTCAAAATGGCAGACATTGTCTCCTGCTGTGACCTTCTCAATCAGATCTTTGTCTGACCCGTCAAAGTATAAAAGACAGGTTACGGTTTCTGGAACTGGTTATGTAAACGAAAAATAAAATTTTATATCAATGAAACAGGTCGACTTAGATTAAAGTCGACCTGTTTCATTGAGTTTTATAAAGATTCTTTTGAGTGTTGTTCTCTTATATTCTTAACAGCTGCTGCTAGTTCTTCCGGTTCGAGCACCATCTCCATCATTGAGATGTGATTTTCCCACTCTTCTGGGTTGCACTCAGTTCGAATAGCTTCATCAAAAATATGGTAAACGGGGAGTCCCAACGAGACTCCTGCAAGGGGGCCTGCAAACGTCGGATCGCCGATTGTAACTGTTTCAGCGTATATTTCTGCGCCTTCTGCGTCTGAAGAACCTAATATCACAACGCAGTTTTCGGCTCCGTATTTTTCAGCTGCATCTTTCACGCGCTGCTGATTTTGCAGATCCATTGCTCCTGCCGCGGTTCAAACAAAACATTCAGTTGCTGAAAACACTACTTCAGCTGCCGTGTCTTTTAGGCAGGCTTCCATCGAAGGTCCAGGAACGCCGTCCCGTTCTCCCAGAAGAAGAAGCTTTTTATTCGATAACTTTCCCATTCTTCTCACCTCCTATATTTATTTTTATGTTTTAATTATATCTATGAAACTTATGCAATAAGGTTTTGGATTTCTGTTTTTATTGCTTCAGCAGTGCAATCTTGGTTCATTAGGCGTTTTACTTCAACTCCATCTTTGAAAAAGAGGAAAGTAGGGAGGCCCATTACGCGAAACGACATAGCCACTCTTTTATTGGTGGAGCAATCGACTGCGGTAAACTTTACCTTATCTCCGAATTCTTTTTCCATTTCTTCATAAAGAGGTTTTAGCGCCATACAGGGACCGCACTGAGGACCCCAGAAATCAATAACAACCGGAAGATTTTTTTCCTCGCGTACTTCAGCATCGCAATTTTCTTTTGTCAAATCAATCATTTCTATCAACCTCCAAAATATTTTACTTATGTTTTATGCGGTATTATCATATCATGAGAAATTCTTGTTTTAAAGCATAAGATAACTGCGTTTTATACGGATTTAATTCGTTCGTAATGACATTGCGGAAATCTCTCTCTCTTGTCCAAGATGTGGCTGGAGTATATAATGCTATGTTGTACAGAATATTACGACTTAAGGTTTTATTGAAAAGCGGAGGAGATATTAATGCCATATAAATTTGAAGAGATAGAGCCAAAATGGCAGAAAAAATGGTCTGATTCAAAAATTTTCGAGGTAGAAAAAGATAGTAGCAAAGAAAAATATTACTGTTTGGAAATGTTCCCTTATCCAAGTGGAGTTCTTCATATGGGACACATGCGCAATTACTCTATAGGAGACTTGCTTGCACGTTTCAAAAGAATGCAAGGCTATAACGTTCTTTATCCCATGGGATTTGATTCCTTTGGAATGCCTGCAGAAAATGCTGCTATCAAGAATAAAACGGCACCCTCCGAGTGGACTTGGAAAAACATAGAACATATGACTAATCAGTTAAAACGGGCTGGATTTAGCTATGACTGGCGCCGTCGCATTGAAACGTGTAACGTAAACTACTATAAGTGGAATCAGTGGCTTTTTCTTCAATTTTATAAAGCAGGACTCGTATATAGAAAACATGCCCCAGTCAACTGGTGCGAAGAGTGCAAAACAGTACTCGCAAACGAACAGGTTGTTGGCGATGGCGTTTGCTGGCGCTGTTCGTCAGTTGTTACAAAAAGAAATCTTGACCAGTGGTTCATTCGCATAACAGACTACGCTCAGGAATTAGTAGACTGTTTGGACGATTTGAAAGATTGGCCGGAAAGAGTTGTCACGATACAGCGCAATTGGATCGGCCGCTCCGAGGGAGTCCACTTTAGTATGGACGTGGCAGAGACAGATTTGAAAATAGAAGCTTTTACAACGCGTATTGACACAGTTTATGGAATAAGTTTTGTTGCAATAGCAGCAGAACATCCTTTTGTCGAAGAGTTTGCAAAAAAACTTGGAGGGGAAAAAGGAGAAGAAATACGTGCCTTTGCAAATAAAATAACTTCTCGCAGCACAATAGAAAGAACTGCTGTTGGCACAGATAAAGAGGGCCTAAACACTGGATTTTTCGCTATAAACCCTGTGAATGGCAATAAGGTGCCCATTTGGATAGCAGACTACATCTTGATGGATTATGGAACAGGTGCCATCATGGGCGTTCCTGCTCATGACCAGCGAGATTTTGAATTTGCAAGAAAGTATGGAATGCAAGTTATTCCTGTTGTACGCCCCATAGATGCACCTCCTTTGGATGGAGAAAAAATGACAGAATCAACGGAAGCCGACGGAGTAGTTTGTAATTCAGGACAGTTCGACGGACTAGACACGTCAGTTGCGATAGAAAAAATGGGATTATGGTTTGAAGAGAATAAGCTAGGGAAAGTTGAAGTCCAGTTTCGCCTTCGTGATTGGCTAATCTCCAGACAGCGTTACTGGGGAACGCCCATACCAATGGTTTACTGTGATAAATGCGGAGTCGTACCGGTGCCGGAAGATCAGCTGCCTGTAGAGTTGCCGTTAGATATAGAGATGCCTCCCAATGGGGGTAATCCATTAGAACAAAGAGAAGATTGGATAAACACTACCTGTCCATCTTGCGGAGGTGCAGCTCGTCGCGAAACAGATACAATGGATACCTTTTTCTGTTCCTCTTGGTATTTTGAACGCTATACTTCTCCTTGGAGCACGGATGTACCGTTCGAGAAAGAAGACGCTTCCTACTGGATGACCGTGGATCAGTATATAGGCGGTGTTGAGCACGCGTGCTTGCACCTTATTTACGCAAGATTTTTCACAAAGGTCTGTTCCGATTTAGGTTTCCTCCCTAAAGACATGAGAGAGCCTTTTAATCGCCTCCTGACTCAAGGAATGGTGATAAAAGACGGGACAAAAATGTCGAAATCCATAGGCAACGTTGTTGACCCGGATGAAATAATTAACAAATATGGTGCGGATACGGCCAGATTGTTTATTCTTTTCGCATCACCACCTGAGAAAGATCTTGATTGGTCCGAGCAGGGAGTTGAGGGTGCCTATAGATTTTTGTGTAGAGTTTACAGGCTCGTTGAAAATAATCTTGAAACATTGAAGGCAGCTTCAAGAGATAAAATAAACATGGCTGATATAGACGGCTCTGAGTCTCGTGCAATAAAAAGAATTATTCACAGCACTCTTTCTAGAGTTACACAGGATGTCAGTCGTGAATATCAGTTTAATACTGCAGTTGCACGACTCATGGAACTGACAAACGCTCTTTCTGCATTTGAGCCTAAAAGCAATCAAGATTCCGCTCTTATGAGAGAGGGCGTAGAAACCTTGTTATCCTGCCTATCTCCTTTTGCTCCACATATTACAGAAGAGTTGTGGCACCTCATAGGCAATGATACATTTTTATCAACAAGCAAGTGGCTGTCTGTAGATGAAAGTGCTCTGGTAGAAGATTTTGTAAACATCGTGCTACAAATAAATGGAAAAGTCCGAGAACAATATAAAGTTCTGCCAAATCTTTCAAAGGAAGAATTGGAAAAAGAAGTTATGTCGCGCGATGAGACAAAGAAACGCTTAGAAGGGTCGACTGTGGTAAAAGTAATCACTGTTCCCGGAAGGCTAGTAAATGTAGTGGTGAAAACTTAATGCCTGAACTTCGCCTACTGGTTGCCTCAGGAACAACTCAACGTAACCTCCTTCAAGAGACCGTCTCTGATTTTGAGAAAAAGGGATATGTTCTCAGATCTAGGCAAGAGGGTGGTGAATGGGCAACTGTATTATCAGATAATATGTCGGTAGGTTTATTTGATGAAAACATATTAGTCGTGGTTGATTCTGCTGAACTTATGGGAGCCATGCCCGAAAAACTTTCCTCCTTGATAGAGGATAATTCTTCTGTAGTTATCATTCTGGTGTATGATTCCCTTCCAACAAAACTCATTCCAAAAGAAATTCTAAAAAAAATTCCTGTCATAAAGGCGATGGAAATTCCTCGCTGGCCCAACGAACGACAGATATGGTTATCGAGGCTTGTGAAAGAGATGAATATAAGCATGACCAGAGATGCCATTTCACTGATTGTGGAGATGATAGAGGACACTGAAGAAATAAAGAGGCAGCTACTTAGTCTTTCCATGCTCAAAAAACAGGGAGAAGTTACCTCCGAAGATGTAGAACTCCTCTGTTTTGATGACGGAAACAGAAATCTTTTAAAACTATTAGATGGCATTTGCGAAGGAGATACTCTATCTTCTCTAAAAAGTTTGCACAGCATATCAAAAAAAGGAGATCTCTTCCCTTTACTATCGGCACTTCACAATAGAATGCGCCTTGCTTGGTATGCAGCTTGTAACCCAGGGAAAGAAGATATGTTTGCAAATGTTTTAGAAGCTAGAAATTATGCGTGGCGAAAAGCAAGAGAGGCATCCAAAAGATATGGTAAAAAAAATATAACCGAGTTTGTAATGGGATTAATAAGATTGAATATGGAAGAAAAAAGTGGAATAGGTGCAGGTTGGAACTCTCTTGAAAGTTTAGTAATATCTCTTTTGGAAAATAAATAAAAAATAAAAACAACAACAACAAAAGCGGAGCATTAGCTCCGCAATAATTTTGTCAGAATAAATAGGTTGAGAAATCGTAAAGTAAATCCGCTTAATTATAAAGAAAGACTTTTTACTTTTTCAGCCATATTTGCCTTACGACGTGCTGCTGTATTTCGGTGGACGACGCCCTTTACTACCGCTTTATCCAGTACACCCTGAGCTTCGTTCAGCTTCTTAGTAGCAAGCTCGGTATCTTTCAATTCAACTGCTTCAAGAACTTTCTTTACTGCGTTTTTGCAGCGTGTTTTCCAAAAGCGATTGTAGATGCGGTTCTTCTCTGCAACCTGAACTCGTTTCTTTGCTGATTTCTTATTTGGCAATGCCGTCACCTCCTTCTTTAAATGCAGAAAGTATATTAGCACATATATGGGTAATTCCGCAAGTTCTCTTTGTGTTTTGTCTATCAATTAATATAAAATAAATAAGATTTTAGTAACACTTATTAAGAATTACCTTGCCCCATGGTGTACTCTGTGATATATTACTTTAGTTAGCAAATTAGCAATAAATTTGGTAATATTCTAATAGAGGGAAATAAACCACAGGAGGTGTAATCTGTGAAAAGAACATTTCAACCGCATAATACAAGCCGCAAACGTTCAATGGGCTTTTTGGTGCGCTCTGCCTCCCCAAGTGGACGTCGTATCTTAAGAAATCGCCGTCGCAAGGGAAGAGCACGTCTCGCCGTCTAAATAGTTGTGAAATTTGGTTTTTCATCCGCCAATCGGTTAAAAAGCGGGTGGCAGTTTGACATCGTATTCCGCACCGGACGTCGTGAAACAGGCGAACTGGTGCGGTTATTCTTTCTTGAGCAGCCTCTGGAATCAAAAATGATCGGGGTTGCTGTGGGAAAGAAGATGGCTAATGCGCCGCAAAGATCACGAGGACGTAGAATTCTAAGAGAATCCTTTAGAAGGCTTCTTCCGTGGATTAAGGATGGAGTTTGGATAGTGGGCTCACTGAGAGAAAAGGCCTTAGATGCCTCTGCAAAAGATATTTATATTGACATCTCCACAGTCTTAAAAAAAAGAAATTTAATGAAGGAAGATTGGCCCGGCATAAATTGGGATGTCGATAGCAAACAAAAAAATGAAAAAAATTGTTGCTTTTTTGATTAAACTTTATCAGCTTACGCTATCTCCACTTTTAGGTGGAGGTAAGTGTAGGTTTTACCCCAGCTGCTCACAGTATGTTTTAGAGGCTGTGGATAAGCATGGATTTATTGACGGAATAGTTCTTGGTATATCCAGGTTTTGTCGTTGTGGTCCCTGGAGTAAAGGTGGCTATGATCCGGTACCAGATAAGCTTTGTTTTGGATTAGGTTATCGGTTAAGTAGAATATTAGATAGAACTTCGAAAGGTTAGGTGTATATGGTGGGTGCAATTTGGAGTAGCGCAAGTCAACTTCTTCACATGATTCTTGAGTTTTTTTATCAAATTACACATTCATACGGTTTGGCAATCGTTCTTTTAACATTAATCATAAGGGTGGCTCTTTATCCGCTCAACCACAAACAATTGTTGAGTATGCAACAGATGCAAAAGATACAGCCTAGACTAAAAGTTATACAAGAAAAGTATGCGAATGATAAACAAAAACTAAATGAAGAGATGATGCGTCTTTACAGGGAAAATAACGTAAACCCTGCAGCAGGCTGTTTGCCTCTCTTAGTGCAACTTCCAATATTAATTCTTTTATTCAACGTGCTTCGTTCATATGACTTTGCGGGCACATCTTTTATAGGCGTTCTCCTCGGTTCTTCAACTATAGCAGGTCTTGCACAAGCCGTAGGAGCGGAAGCTGCTGCCAATGGTTCATATCAAATGTTGACGGTCTTTGGGAGCATTTTAAAAAACCCTGCAGGACTGGTAAATATAAATTATTATTTAGGCAACCTTATACTGCTTCTCGCCATTTCATTTTTAACCTGGGCTCAGCAAAAACTTTCAAGCGGCGATAACCCACAGATGGCAACAATGGGAACGGTCATGCCGTTTTTTATGGGCTTTATATGTTTATCCATGCCCGGAGGAGTAATGCTATATTGGGGGCTCTCGTCGTTAGTCGGAGTAGTACAGCAGTATTTTGTAATGAAAAAAGCAAAAGAAGAAATGGAAATAAAACCGAATCTTCACAAAAACAAACCCCTTCAAAACAGCGATGTTTATGAGGATGATGAAGAAGATGAGGATGAAGACGAATATGAATACGAAGACGACGAAGACGATGAAGAAGAGGAAGATTAAACATGATTCGTGAAAGAGATCAACAAGCACCGATACCTGAAATAGACAGTGCAGTTCTCGAATGTAACTCTGTTGAAGAGGCATGTGAGAGAGGAGCGGAAATGTGGGGTATCGAACCGGAAGATATAGAGGCTTCCATTTTAACGGAAGATAAAAAATTTTTCGGTCTCTTAGGGGCTAACTTGAGAGTTGAAGTCCGTCCATTTGCTCCGCTTTCTTATATAAAATCATGTCACTTACTAAACGACATTCTGGAAAGAATGGACTTGGATCTTGTCCCAGAACTCACAGATGATGGCATGATAAATTTGATAGGGGAAGATGCGGGAGTTGTGATAGGAAGATATGGAGAAACTCTTAAAGCCTTAGAATATCTCACTAATCTTATTTGTCATTTTGATATGTCAGCAAGACGAGTACGTCTTGACTGCGGAGGGTACAGGGACAAACGAGAGCAAACTTTGGCACGGCTTGCAGAATCAGTGGCACGTGAGGCCATTCGCAAAAGGACCTCTGTTAGCCTGGAGCCAATGTCAAGTTGGGAGCGCAGGCTTGTGCATATAGCTTTAAGGGACAACAAGGAAATAGAAACATATTCTGTCGGAGAAAATCCGGACAGGCGAGTCGTGGTCACTCCTATCTTCGCTGGTTCCCCCAAGAGAAAAGACTCAAAGAGAACAATATAAAACGAGAAAATAACGAACACTTTTAATAAAACATAGTTAAAGCCGGTAATGCTAAATGCAGCCGGCTTTAATTGTGTTTTATAAGTAAAATTAACAAAAAAACCTAAGTAAAATCCTAGATTGTGAGAAGGGATAATGGCGATATAATGACAGTCAAATGAATTATATTTATAAAATATTATATTAATTAAATTAAGAAGGTGAGGTTTTTTCATGGATCAAGGAATATTTAAAACCTTTAAGAGAGTTCTGGTCGCAGGCCTGGCAGGAGTGTTAATTTTTGCAGGCGGAGCGTTCGGCTCATATGTGGCAAGCGATACTATTACGGCTTTTTTCAAAAAGAGCGCTCCACGAACTGAAACAACTACACTACCGAAAGCAGAAGAAAAAACGCCATCAAAAACTAACACAAAAAATGTTTATAACGGAAATCCTATAGTTGACATTGCCAAAAGAAGCTCAAGTGCAGTTGTTAACATTGATGTTGAGACAATGGTAAAACAAAGAAGAGTCGCCTCTCCCTTTAGTGGTGATCCATTTTTTGAAGAGTTTTTTGGAGAAGGTTTTTTGAGAGAAAATCAGGAGAGAATGGTTCCTAGAAAAGGCAAAGGTTCTGGTTTTATAGTATCAAAAGAGGGATATATTCTTACAAATAACCACGTAGTTGAAGGAGCTGACAAGGTAAAGGTTACTCTTCTTGACGGACGCTCCTTTAATGCAAAAAAAATAGGACAAGATCCGACATTTGATTTGGCAGTAATTAAAATTGAAGCAAAAGATCTCCCTGTACTTCCTTTGGGAGATTCAGATTTAACAGAAGTGGGAGAATGGGTTGTTGCCATAGGCAATCCGTTGGGATTTGAAAACTCTGTAACAGCTGGAGTAATCTCTGCTAAAAACAGAACCCTCCAAGCTCCGGATATTAATTTTCAAGGATTTATGCAGACAGACGCAGCTATAAACCCTGGTAACAGCGGTGGTCCTCTTATAGATCTTAATGGGGATGTGGTCGGAATAAATACTGCTATAGTTCCTTATGCCCAAGGTATTGGTTTCGCGGTTCCAATAAATATGGCCAAGCAAATAATGGAAGATCTTATTAGACATGGCGAAGTGCGTCGTGGCTGGTTGGGAGTAACAGTCCAACCTCTATCAGCTTCACTTGTTGAATCATATAAAATTCCGGTAAAAGAAGGGTCCATAATTGCTGATATACAAAAAGGTTCTCCTGCACAAAAATATGGTCTTGCGCGGGGAGACGTAATTGTATCCATCGGAGGAGAAAAAGTTAAAAATAGTCAGGATGTAGTTTTCTTTGTACGCAACAAACTCTCCGGAGACAAAGTGGTTTTTGAAGTATATAGATCTGGTAAAAAGAAAACCATAGAAGTTGTACTGGGAGATATAGCAGGATCCAAAGCCTCAGAAATTTCTGGAAAACAGACACAACCTAATTCGACTTTACCTAATAAAGCAACGAAAATGGGGATAACTGTTGTTGAAAACAACGAAGAACTTTCAGAGCGCTACAAAACAAAAGAAACAGAAGGATTAGTCGTAATTGAAGTTACACCGGGTTCACCAGGGCATCAACTAGGTCTTCGGCAGGGAGATGTTATCCTTGAAGTAAATAGAAGGAAAATGACGTCAGTAAATGAATGGAAGAGAGCAATGGATGAGAAGAATAAAGCCTTAGGGCTATTAATTTCAAGAGGTGGACAGACTCTTTTTATCTCGGTTGAAATGTAAGATAAAAATAAAATGTTATAAGATACAGAATATATAAAAAGGAGATAAACTACCGTTTATCTCCTTTTTATATATGATAAAATTATAGTAGTCTTATCATTAGCTAGGCATGGTCAGAGGGGGAATTAAAATGACAGAAGTTAAAAAAAGAGACAACGGCGAAATTTCGCACGAATATTTAGGTAATGGAGAAGTAGATCCAAAACAAGAGTTAGAAGATCTGAAAAATGAAATTAGAGCTTTGAAAGAGCATATTGAGGGAAATGCTGTAAAAAAACTTGATTTTGATAAATTAAAAGAAAAGCTCGGTAGTGGTTCTGATTACGTATTAAACGCGATAAGACCTATCATTGAAAAGTATGAAAATCCTAGTAGGCAAATGGCGGAAAAGGTTGAGACAAAAGTAGCCGAGAATCCTTTTCTTTCTCTAGTAGTTGCTTTTGGTGCAGGAATAGTAATCGGGTCACTTTTGAATTTTTGCGGTAAACATATATCAAACGATTAATATAATTCAATTCACGTTAAATGAGGTGTTTAGTTGGGTATAATATCTAATATTATCATTAGTTTTATGGAGCTTTTGGAGGCAGAAGGTAGAGTAGCTAAGCACAATGCTAAGCAAATGATAAGAAGTTTTTTGTTCTTGTACTTCGGAGCGTTTTTTATTTTTTTAGGCACGTTAGTTGTTTTTTTATTGTTGTACGGTTATTTAAAACAGAATTATGGAGATGTTGTTGCAGGTTCTGCAATAGCCATTTCTCTTCTTATAGTAGGCTTTCTTTTAATGCTTAAAGGGTTCCCCAAAAAAAACAAGAGAAATAAACAGTCGGCGAAAAACAATGAGCTTTAGAACGTCTAGAAATAACGATGATATAGTTTTGAGAGACGCTAAAACAAAGTTTATTTCTGCTATGGAGCAGTTGGAACCTAAAAAAATAATTGGAAGAAACCCTGCTGTGTCTATTTTGAGTATAGTATTTGTTTTAGGTTTGACATATAAAATTTCAAGAAGACGGGTATTTAAGCTGTTGCCAATGGGAGCGATACTAACGTCTCTTTTTGCTAAACAGAAGTAATAAAAAACCCCTTGCTATGCAAGGGGTTAATTTTTCTTTGGAGGCGGCACCCCGATTCGAACGGGGGATAGAGGATTTGCAATCCACTGCCTTAGCCACTTGGCTATGCCGCCACGTGGGAAAGTATAACAATCTATCATAGGAGTGTCAAGACTATAAGGCTGTACAGAATAGTTTAAGTTGTGCAAAACTCCTCATGCGTTATAATAGGAAAATATTTTTATTTTTTATACAGAAAAATTAAAAATATTATTAAATGACATAAAAGCAAAGGTAGAGGAATTTGATGAAGATATTTGCAATCAATCCCGGCGCAACTAGCACAAAGATTGCGCTATATGATGGTGTTGTTGAATTGTGGACAGAGTGTATAACGCACACACGAGAAGAATTGCAACAGTTTAAACGGCCTGAAGATGAAGAAGATCTGAGATATCAAGCTGTTAAAACTGAGTTAAAAAAAAGAAATATTAATATGACAGAACTCGACGCACTTGTAGGCAGAGGTGGACTATTACATGCCTTGTCAGGCGGTGCTTGGATTATAAATGAAGCCATGATTGAAGATTTAAAATCTGCGAGATATGGATCTCACTCTTCTAATCTGGGAGCAGTTTTAGCACAAAGAATTGCTAAAGAAGCCGGAAATAAACCAGCTTACATTATAGACCCGGTATGTGTAGACGAAATGCTTCCAATTGCTCGGATTAGTGGTATGCCTAATATGCCGCGCAGAGCCATTTTTCACGCTTTGAACCAGCGTGCTGTGGCATATAGAGTTGCACGTCAAATGAACAAAAAAATGAGAGAATGTAAATTTATAATAGCCCATATGGGTGGCGGTGTTACGGTTGGGGCTCACTATTTAGGAAGGGTAATTGATGTAAACAATGCATTGGGTGGCTACGGCCCAATGACACCGGAAAGAGCTGGAACAGTACATGCAATGGACTTGATAGAAAAGTGTTTTTCAGGTAAATATACTGAGACAGAAATGAGAAGAAAGATTATAGGCGATGCCGGCTTATTCGCTCATTTGGGAAGCACAGATTTTAAATATATTTCAGAGAAATGTGCTTCAGGAGATCCAAAATTCAGATTAATTGTAGAGGCTTTTGCATATCAAGTTGCATGTGAAATAGGGAATAGATCTATGGCTATGAAGGGTGAAGTTGATGCTATCATTTTGACTGGTGGCCTGGCTTATGGCAATTATCTCTGCAAGTTGATAGAAGATAGGGTATCATGGTTAGCCAAAGTCATAGTTTCTCCGGGAGAAGACGAACAGAGAGCTCTCTGTGAAGGAGTATATAGAGTTATTTCCGGGCAGGAAGAGGCAAAGGTATATGAAAAAGAATGAATCATTTGAAAACAATATCAATATAGCAAGCAGCATAGACTGGAAACATGTTATTTCTGTTACAGGAGCTTTGGGTTCTGGTAAAACAGAATTTACAATAAGCCTTGCCCGCACCTTGGTCACTGGCAACAGAGATGTAGTTTTGGCAGATATGGATATAATTAACCCATATTTTTGCCTCAGAACCTTATCTCAATTTTCTAAACAAGAAAAGTTATCGCTGCTTCTCCCTCCAGGAGAAACAAAATGGGGGGACATGAGCTTTATAAATCCCAATATAAGAACAAAAATTTATGATAAAAATTCTCAACTAATTTTAGACGTAGGCGGAGATTCTCAAGGTGCTTTGGCACTAAAACAATTTGAGAGGGAAATAACATCCGAAGGGTACGATCTTATCTTTGTCATAAACCCATATAGGACTCATACGAGGAAGTTAAATGAGCTTTCAGAAATGAGAGCCCAGCTAGAAGAAATTTGTGGACTTGAGGTAACAGCAGTTGTTGCAAATCCGCATTTTATGGAAAAAACAACAGCCGAAGAGTCAGCAAAAGGTATAACAACAGTACTGTCTTTTGCCGACGAAATGAACATACCTATGCTATTTGGTATTGCAGAAAATTCAATATTTTCCGAAGTAAGGAAATATTTGCCAAAGGAAATATTGCTTTGGTCATTAGAAAGAGAAATATTGTTCCCTTGGGAAGAAAAGGAACATATATAAAGGAAAGAGGTGCTTAAGTTGGCAAAAGGCAGAGTTGAAATTCTTGAGGAATATTGCAAGAGCTGTTCTCTTTGCATAGAAGCATGTCCAAAAAATGTGCTTGCAATTTCAGAAACTATTAATCCAAAAGGCTATAGGCCAGTTACAGATGTAAACTCAGAAGATTGTATCGGGTGCGGAATGTGTGCTATGAGATGTCCCGAAGCAGCCATAAAAGTATTCAAAGAAAAATAAATTATCGGGAGGTAATCCAAACATGGGCAGAGTATTAATGAAGGGGACAGAAGCAATTGCTGAAGCCGCAATCCAAGCAGGCTGCAAGCATTTTTTTGGCTACCCCATAACACCTCAAAATGAGATTCCAGAATATATGTCAAAGAGACTTTTTGAAGTTGGAGGTGTGTACCTTCAAGCGGAAAGTGAAGTGGCAGCATCAAATATGATATTGGGTGGGGGTTCAACAGGTGAGCCTGTAATGACGAGTTCTTCAAGCCCCGGAGTTTCACTTATGGCTGAAGCTATAAGCTACATGGCCGGGCAGGAGACCCCGGTTGTGATTGTAAACGTAATGCGGGCAGGTCCGGGATTGGGCGGGATTCTTCCGGCACAAGGAGATTATAGCCAAGCAACCGGTGGAATGGCACACGGAGATTTTAAACTTATAGTATTAGCTCCCTCTACAGTACAGGAATCTGTAGACATGATGCAAAAAGCATTTAATTTGGCTCAAAAATATAGAAACCCGGTAGTCATGATTTGTGACGGAGTTATAGGCCAGATAATGGAAGCCGTTGAGATCCCCGAAGGGAACCCAGAAAATTTATCAAATCCTGTTGATTGGGCTTGTGGTTATATGAAGGAGAGGGGCAAAAGAACTATTTTACATAGTTTAATTCTCGATCCTGAAGAGTTAGAGAGCCATAACAAGCATCTTGAGGCAAAATGGAAACGTATTAAAGAAAAAGAAACGGATTGTGAAACATATAAAACAGAAGATGCAGAGGTTGTAATATCCGCATTTGGAACGGTAGCCCGTATCGCAAGAAGTGTCGTAGATAAGCTTCGTGCAGAAGGTTTTAAAGTAGGGCTTATTCGTCCTCTGTTGGTGAGTCCCTTCCCAGAAAAAGAGTTTGAAGGGTTAATTTCTACATGTAAACATATACTTGACGTTGAGATGAACTGGGGACAGATGAAGAAGGACGTCGAATCTGCTGTAAAATACAGGATTCCCGTAAGTTTCTTTGGTCATACCGGAGGAATCTGTCCCACTGTCAGCGAAATAGAACGAGAAGTTCGAAAAATATTTACGGAATTGGGATAGAGAGGGAAAAATAATGTCGGAAAAAATAGTATATGAAAGACCCAAAAGTTGGGTTAAAGATGTTCACACACACTACTGTCCCGGGTGTACACACGGAATAGTTCACAGAATTATATGTGAAACGATTGATGAACTTGGCATACAAGAAATAACAACAGGGATTGCCCCTGTTGGCTGTGCGGCCATGATGTATAACTATATTGATATAGATTATATTGAAGCACCTCACGGACGTGCTCCTGCAGTGGCTACAGGGTTTAAGCGTGTTCGTCCAGACCGATTAATCTTTACATATCAGGGAGACGGTGATCTTGCATCGATAGGAGCTGCTGAAATAGTACATGCCGCCAACCGCTCAGAAAATATTACCGTTATCTTTATAAACAATGCAATATACGGTATGACTGGTGGTCAGATGGCACCAACAACCTTAATAGGTCAAAAAACAACCACCACTAAAGATGGTCGCGATCCACAAAAAGCAGGATATCCTATGAGAATGTGTGAAATGTTAAAAACATTGGAAGGACCAGCTTATATAGAAAGAGTATCTGCAGCAAAGCCTGCTCATTTACCTTCGCTTAAGAGGGCAATTAAAAAGGCCTTTCAAAACCAAATAGACAACAAGGGTTTTTCATTGGTAGAGGTTTTATCAACATGTCCTACAAACTGGGGCATGTCACCTCTTAAGTCGTGTGATTGGGTCGTAGAATCGATGATACCTTATTATCCTCTAGGCCTATTTAAAGATTTCGAGTAGAGAGGTATTAAAGATGGGAAATTTTTTAAAGACACTTTTTTGTGCAGGCTTTGGAGGACAAGGCGTTATGGTGCTTGGTCAGTTGGTCGCATATGGAGGAATAGAAGAGGGGCGCTATGTTTCATGGCTTCCTTCATATGGACCTGAAATGCGCGGTGGGACAGCCAATTGTTCTGTTACCATCAGTGATACAGAGATAGGTTCTCCCTTCATATCGGCTTCTGATGTTGTCATAGCTCTCAATCAACCCTCTCTCGAGAAATATGAACAGACCGTCAAACAGGGTGGAATTTTAATATATAATGAAGATATTGCGACATATAATCCTACTCGCAATGACATTAAGGTCGTCCCCATTCATGCAACTCAAATAGCGGAGAGAGTAAATAATCCCCGTTCCGTAAATGTAGTGATGCTAGGAGCTCTCATTGCGGTTTCAGATTATATTACTGATGAGACAGCCAGAGCGACTATAGCTGCTAAACTGGGGGCAATTAAACCACAATTTCTAGAAAGCAATCTCAAAGCCTATGAGCTTGGACGAGAAGCAGTACTAGGTTAAATTCTTTTTTATAAAAAACGAGTAAGACATAAAAAGGTGGGCAGCTATTTCTAAATAGCAGCCCACCTTTTTATATCTCCATAAAATCCCCATATTTTAATCATAAAATCATCATATCTCTCTGTTATTGTTCTTTACAAGGGAACAGAACAACGAACAAAAGATTAAAATATGGAGGTATTAAATATGAAAAAATACATGTTGGCTTTAGCTCTTGTTTTTGTTTATGCAAGCGGTGCCACGGCTTATCAGAATTATGGAGGACCTGGTTTATCTTGTGGTCCTCGCGCTCATTTCAGGCACGAAAGACACGATTCAGCGGACATTTCCCCTGAAGTTAGAGCAAAACACGAAGAAGTAAGAAAATTCCATATTGAATTAAGAGATGAATTGACTAAAACTTCGCCGGATAAGTCAAAGGCCAGAGAGTTACATCAGAAAATTCAAAAATTGCAGCAAGAAATATCAGAAGAGCGTTTTGAAAAAAACTTAAAAAATCCAGCGTTCTATGGTAGACGCGATGAAAGATTCAATCTGACAAAAAAGGAAAAGGCTATTTTTGAAAAAATGAGAAAAGCAAGGGAAGATATGTCAAAAGAATATGATAAAGAAAAACCGAATGAGGCTAAACTTCGTACTTTACATAAGAAGCTAATCACCTTGAGAGCAGAATTTAGTGATATGAAATTTGAAGACAGACTAGAAAATCCCGGAAAATATGAACACAGAGAAGGTCCTAGAAGACATAGGAGATACTAGATTAAAAATAAGAACAACACTTCCCTAAAAAGCGGAGCAAAATTTTTTGCTCCGCTTGGAAATTAAAGAGTAGTGCAAACATAAAATCGGATGGATGAAAGAGGAAAACATTAGTAGTTTAAGTATAATAACCCTATCATAATGCATTATGATGTCTTAAAATTTTAATATACGAGGAGGGAAGTTGAATGAGGATTCTTATAATAGAAGACGAACCGGCAATAGCTGAAGTTGAAAAAGCTTACCTTACACGAGATGGATATGAAGTAGAAATAGCTACAGACGGACTAGAAGCTTTAGAGCTTTTTTACGCTAACCCGGCTTTTGATTTAGTTCTTCTTGATCTCATGCTTCCCGGAAAAAATGGAGTAGATGTTTGCAAAGAAATTCGTAAGAGCTCAAATGTTCCGATTATAATGCTTACGGCAAAAAGTGGAGAAAATGACGTGGTTTTGGGTCTTGATGCCGGTGCGAATGATTATATTGTAAAACCATTCAGCCCTAAAATACTTATGGCTCGCATAAGGGCCAACCTGAGAAGACCAGATGCAATAGAGTCGCAGTCGACACGAACAATAAATGTTGGTAGCACTTTAACTATAGACATGGATAATTTTACGGTAAAAAAAGAGGGAGAGACCATCCCGCTAACTCGAAATGAGTTTTTAATTTTCTCAAAAATAGCGGAACGTCCTAAGAAAACTTGGAGCCGGGACGAATTGATAAATTGTGCGCTCGGATATGAATATGTGGGGTTTGAGCGCTCAATAGACAGCTACATAAAAAATATCAGGAAAAAACTAAGCGACCCGAACCAAGAAGATGGATATATTCAGACTGTTCATGGTTTCGGTTATAAAATAACGGAGAACCAAAGATGATAAATAAAAAAATATCACTTCGCACTCAAATGCTACTTACATATGTGGGAATAGTTATTATATGCATGCTGGTGATTCCTGTCTCTATATCAAGACTCCTGGATTGGCAATTTAAACATTTTGTAGAAAATAAATTGTCAGAAGATAGACAAGAAGCGACTCTCTTTTTAGAAGCGATTTATAACCGCTGTGGTTTTTGGAATGACGAGGTTATCTCAAAAATTCACGGAGGTTTTTTACATTGGCCGATTATAGAAGCAACTGTATATGACAAAAATGGTGCTCATATAAGAACATTTTCAAAACAAAGTAGGCACCATGGCGGACGCATGAGAGCACCGTTAAACAGAAACAGATCGAATCTAAATGCAAGTAAACTTCTGACTTTTAGCAATAAGCTTACAAGCCAAGGACGCGAAATAGGGAGCGTTTCTTTTACAGTCATATCATTTAAAAACGGACCTGAAGAGGCGTTTCTCAAAAGATTTAATAAGATTTTATATATCTCTGTGGCTTTTATGATAATAATTTCGATTTTTATTGCTTTTTTAATGGCAGAGAAAATAAGTCGTCCTATATTGAGCATAGCAAAGCGAGCTTTAAATATCAGTAAGGGCAGCTATAACTTAGATTCTAAAATTAAAACAAATATAACGGAGATTCAGGTGCTGATTGAAAGCATTAGAAAGCTCGGCTTAGACTTGCAAGAACAAGAACTATTGCGTATAAGGCTAATGTCAGATATAGCTCACGAACTTCGTAGTCCAGTCGCAATAATAAAATCTCATTTAGAAGCTTTTGCGGATGGAGTTTGGGAAGCAACTGAAGAACGTTTAGATCTAACAGTAGAGGAAATAGATAGGCTATCCGCGCTCATTTCTGAAGTAGAAACTCTTTCTGCTTTAGAAGAAAGAGATGATAACCTTGAATTGTCTCTAACAAATTTGTCTGATGAATTAGAAAAATCCTTGCTTCTCTACGATCCCTTATTTCAAAATAAATCAGTAACCTTGCTGCGTGAGATTGAGCCGAACATAGTGGCAGTTGTAGATATCCAAAAAATAAACCAAGCTGTTGGGAATCTTCTATCGAATGCTCTTCGCTATACGGATGAGGAGAATACCGTTACTCTGTCCCTGAAAAATATAGGGAATGTGATTGAGTTGTCGGTTAAAGACAGTGGAATAGGGATTTCTGCACAAGACCTTCCCAATATTTTTGAACGCTTTTACAGGACTGACAAGTCCCGTTCCAGAGCGAGTGGAGGGATGGGTATTGGTTTGGCAATTGCGAAAGCCATCATCGAAGGTCACGGAGGAACGTTAAGTGTGGAAAGTACAGAGGGCGTAGGCTCTAAATTTACAATCAAAATACCTTTGAAAATAAATAAGGAGTTGTTTTAATTGAAAGCCTATTCATTTATAAAAAGAATTTTTGTGGCATCAGTGTTTCTTTTTGTTTCTGCAAGCTGTCTTTTTGCCTCGGAGGTTTTAACGCTAGAAGAGTGCGTTAATATCGCATTAAAAAATCATCCGGACCTTGAGGTTGCAAGCAGAAAAATTGAATCCAAAGAGGCGGCAATTATACAAAAAAAATCAACAGGAGTTCCTCAGCTTTCTGGATCGGTCGGTTACACACGAAAAGGAAGCTCAACTACAGTAGGAGATACTGGTTCCTACGGAACATCTGTTACCCTTGACCAATCAATATATGATTGGGACAGACGGAAGTTGAATGTAGAAAACGCAATTTTGGAAACAGAGGCGACAAAATATGATTACTTGGCCGCAAAGAACAAAGTGATATCTAACGTAAGAGCTGCATACTACTCTTTAAATAGTGCAATAAGGCGCAATAAAGTGGCAGAAATACGATACGAAAATTATCGTAAACGTCTTAATTGGGCTAAATCATTTCATGAA
>Ga0255345_1000612_pt1 | contig 57698 bp, 51 predicted proteins | sample wastewater_treat_6_FD_192415 | JGI IMG/M metagenome (GOLD analysis project Ga0255345, IMG submission 192415) | Wastewater microbial communities from Lulu Island WWTP, Vancouver, Canada - plant20 | ecosystem: Engineered > WWTP > Wastewater > Unclassified | place: Canada: Vancouver, British...
TCGTCCATTGTCCGGCCAAGCAATTCCAGCTGCTTCTTGTCCTCTGTGCTGTAGTGCATATAAACCGAGATAGACTTCCTCTAAAACGGGGGTACCGGTAGTTGAAAAAGCTCCAAATATTCCACTCATACTAGATTACTCCGAAATTCGTTTCCAAATTTCTCTGTAAGCGTCAAGCACCGTACCTAAATCTTTACGAAAGCGGTCTTTATCTAATTTATTCCCTGTCGAGCTATCCCAAAAACGACACGTATCAGGGGAGATTTCATCGGCTAATATTATATTTCCGGAGGAGTCTTTCCCAAATTCAAGTTTAAAGTCCACGAGAGTTACTCCGCGTTTAAGAAAAAACTCTTTAAGAGTCTCGTTTACGCGCAATGAGACTTCCTTTATTTTTCTAATTTCTTCTTCCGTAGCCCAACCAAATTGAATTGCATAATCTTCAATTATGAGAGGATCTCCAAGTTCGTCATTTTTATAGCTAAACTCAATGAGTGGATGTTTTAGCACCAATCCTTCTTCTACTCCAATACGTTTACACAGCGAACCGGTTGTTATATTACGGACAATTACTTCAAGAGGAATAATATCTACCCGCTTAACAATTTGATGAAGTTTATCTACCTTGCGAACGAAGTGGGATTCAATACCTTTTGCTGCCAAGTACTCAAATAGCTTTGAACTTATCTTATTATTAAGTTCTCCCTTGCCTTCCATGGTAGCTTTTTTTTGGCCATTGAAGGCAGTAAAACTGTCTTTGTATTCGACAATAATTAGGTCGGGATCATCGGTAGTAAACAATTTTTTTGCTTTTCCTTCATAGATAAAATCTCTTTTTTCAACACTCATATTTAACCTCTCCTTAAGAAACGCTATATATCAATATTTTTAATAATCAATCAGCAAAGTTCCAACAAGTTTCTATCCCTTATGTATTTTTAATATTCTTGTATAAGCAAAAAACAACATGTCTTGCTCAGAGTTTTTAAACTGTGTCCACAAGGATATTTTTATTCTACCACTAATGTATTGAGAACAAATAACTTCACAAAGAACATTTTTAAAATGCACTCATGAGTGTAAATAAAAATCTAAGAATAATATCTGTCTATAAACACTTTTTAATTAAATATGAGCTATTACATGTCTTTCAAAAAAATAACTAAAATGTTTTTTCGGTATAAAGTTTAAATTAAGAGCAATTGTGTTGGTTTAAAGCATGATGAAGCCTAGTTATAATTATTTGAAGCTCTAATTTTTAATTAAACCAAAGTTATTAAAGTGTTAACAGAATATCCGGGGCATTCTTATTCCTCTCTATTAAAAGCCTTTGTTATTTCTTCTAGAGAAACTGAAAAAATGTTATCCCATGAAAAAGATTTTCCCGTTGCTCTACCAATGCAGAGGAAAGGAAATCCTTCCCATATCATTTCAAATTCCGTAGAATTTTCTTCTGGAACAGAATATACAGCACGCGCTCCCCCCTCTGAGAAAAGAAGGGATTCAATTGTCGTATGTGGTTTAAGGTCAATTTTCATACCTATTTCAGAGTCAATAGCTTCATTGGCTAAAGCTACAGCTATGCCGCCGCCAGATATGACTCTCCCCGAATTTGCCGTTTTTTTATGAGCTGTTTGTATTGCACGTTCTTTGAACAATTTCTCATTTAAATAATTAGGTTCAACAGTTTTACCTAAAGGTTTTTTGTTTTTTATTTTCTGGTAACGCGAGGCCCCTAGTGATCCGTCTATGTTTCCAACTAGATAAATCTTATCAGACTCTTTCGTTTTTCCTGATTTGAGAATATTATCTCTGTTAAGTATCAACCCTGCAGTAACCACCAGTGGGGTAGGATAAATGGACCCCAGCGGAGTTTCGTTATAAAGGCTAACGTTACCAGAAACAACGGGACAGCCAAGTTCACGTGATGTATCTGCAAGTCCTTTTATACAATATTCAAGTTCATAAAACTTTTCAGGCTTTTCGGGGGAAGCGAAGTTAAGGCAGTTAGTCATGCCTAGTGCTTCTGCACCAGAAAGCCAGATTTTGCGTAAAGAAGAAGCCATTGTTTCACTTGCACCTAAGTAGGGGTCTGTAAAACACTTCCAGGGTTCCGCCTCCATGGCCATCAAACAAGCCCGTTTGGTTTCAGGGACTTCTATGGCAGCTACGGGTGAGCCTGGTCCCATTATGGTGTTAAGCTGAACCATAGAATCAAATTGTTCCCAAATTTCATGTTTGCTTCTTCCATTTGAGTGACGTAATAAATCAAGTAGATCATTTAAAGGAGAACTAGTTTCTAAGGATCCGAAGTCAATTTCTTGACGTTTTTTTAGGTCTTCTGGTTCAGTTGAAGGCCAGTTTATGACAGGTGTCTCTCCTAGAATATCGATGGGCAAACTTGCGATTTCTTCCTCACCTTTGAACACTCTATAAAGCAGATTGTCTGTTAATGTGCCTATCGCATCACAATCTAATCCGTAGTGTTTTGCTATGGCAAACACTTCATTTAAATTTTCTTCTTTTACAATAAGGAGCATACGTTCCTGTGTTTCTGATAAAAATATTTCCCAAGGCTCCATGCCTTCTTCTCTCAAAGGAATGTTAAGAACTTGTATATCAATGCCACATCCACTTTTTTGTGCTATTTCACTAGATGAAGAAAGTATCCCCGCAGCTCCCATATCTTGCATTGAGGTTATAAGATTATTTTCAAGAATATCAAGACAGCACTCTACAATAAGTTTTTCTTCAAAAGGGTCGCCAATTGGGATATTAGTTTGATGTGTTTGTGCCACATCGTCTAATTCGCGAGAAGCAAATGAAGCTCCCGCAATACCGTCTCTTCCTGTTTTTGATCCGAGTATAACTGCAATTTCTCCTGGATTGGCTGTTTGTGAACTAGTTATTTTGTCAAGACGAACAAATCCTGCTCCAAAGACGTTTACTAAAGGATTGTCATTAAAAGAGGGAGAGTAAAATGTTTTTCCACCGACAATAGGAATACCGATAGTGTTACCATAAAAGGCTGTGCCATCTGTTATTTTTTCTGCAAGAGTTTGTGTTTTTTTAAGTTGAGGATCTCCTAAGAAGAGCCCGTCCATTGCGACGGAAGGTCGAGCCCCCATTGCTATGATATCTCTCATAATCCCGCCAATTCCGGTTGCAGCTCCATGAAAAGGCGCTACTGCAGAAGGATGATTATGACTTTCTACTTTAAAAGCAAATCCCCATCCTTCGCCCATATTAACGACACCGGCATTTTCACCCTGCCCTTGAAGAACATACTTTCCCTCTTGAGGGAAGGTTTTTAATAGTGGACGTGTTGATTTATAGCTGCAATGCTCAGACCACATAACCCCTATAAGTTCTAATTCAAGGTGATTAGGGTTTCTATCTAAAATTTTTAAAATAGAGTCATATTCAGATTTAGAGAGTCCAACCTTTTGAAAATCCATTAAAATCCACCTCTTTCAGTAAAAGCATTAAAAATGGAGTTCCAGAATGAAATTCCATCTGCACCACCATTTAAATGTGGGAAGGTAGCGCGTTCCGGATGGGGCATTAGTCCCAAAACGTTGCCATTTTTATTGCAAACACCAGCTATTCCGTTTAGTGAGCCATTAGGTGCGAATTCGCTTCCCGCATTGCCTGTCAAAGGATCAGCATATCTAAATACGACTTGTTCTGCTTCTTCTAATTCTTGAAGTTCTTTGGGGGGTAGGAAATAAAGACCTTGATAATGCGCTATAGGGAATTGAACAATATCTCCGCTATTATATTTTTGCGTGAAAATATTCTTAGTTTGCTCAATTCTTAAATATGTTTTTTTACAAATAAAACGAAGAGACTCGTTAGGCATGAGGCTACCGGGAAGTAAGTGCGTTTCTGTTAGTATTTGAAAACCATTGCTAATACCTAGGAGCATTTTGCCAGAATTCGCGTGTTCTTTCACGGCATTCATTATAGGAGAACGTGAGGCGAGAGCTCCTCCTCGGAGATAGTCACCATATGAGCTTCCTCCTGGTAAAATGACAAGATCTGGCTTGTTAGGAAGGGATGTTTCTTCATGCCAGATAAAGTCAACTTGTATATCTAATGTTTCAGATACGGCACGTTCGACATCTGAATAGTGGTTACTGCCTGGAAAAACAATAACTGAGGTTTTCATTAACTTAAGTTCTCAATTGAGACAGAATATGTTTCTGTTAGTTCATTAACAAGCAAGTCTTTACATATTGACTCTGTAGACTTTTTTGCACTTTCAATATTCTCTGCCTCTAATTTTAGTTTAATAATCTTCCCGACCGTTACCTCTTGTAAATTAGAATAATTCATGCGTATTAGAGTTTTTTTTACCGCTTTACCTTGGATGTCAAGAACCCCTTCTCGTGGTGTGATATGAATTGCAGCCTCAAAAATCATAAAAATGGCCTCCTTGAATTTTTATATGTTTAAAGTTTATAAACGATACCTAGAGTTGAAAATATATATCGTTCTACAATAAATGTCAATGTATTTTATAACTTGTTGATGTTTTAAAAACATAGTAATTATCGGCTTTTGTGTGTCATACGTGGAGCGAATTTAATATATTTTTTCATCATTATTTTTTAAAAGAATAAATATTGTTAACCTTGTCGGAGAGCTGTGACAATGTTAGTATTTGCGAGTACTAATGTTTATAGCAATAGTTTTTGAGAAATAATTTAATAAATGGTATTCTGAGTTAAGAACACCTATTATTCTAATTATATGCAGAATGAGCACAACTTCAAGGAGAAAGCAAGAAGGGTATGTATTATGAATAATCTTAAAACAATAGATTTTTTAGCTGAGAATAAAGAGCTATGTAAGAAAGATCTTATATCACTAATTGCGACTTTTGATGAGGATGATAGAAAATATGCTGCTCAAAAAGCAGTAGAAGTTTCAAAAAATATATTTGATAATAAGATTTTTTTAAGAGGACTTATAGAAATTACCAATTTCTGTAATAAAAATTGTTTTTATTGTGGCATAAGAAGAGAGAACCAAAGGGCAGAGCGCTATCGCCTCTCAGTTGAAGATATTATCAAGTGTTGTGAGCTAGGATATAAACAGGGACTTCGTACTTTTGTTCTGCAGGGAGGTGAAGACGCATTTTTTTCAGATGAGTTAGTAGTGCAGATAATTAGAAAAATAAAAACACGCTTTTCTGATTGTGCAGTAACCTTATCATTAGGAGAAAAAAGCAAGGAATCGTATAAAAAATTATTTAACGCCGGAGCGGATAGATACCTTTTAAGGCACGAAAGCATTTCGTCTAGTCACTATAAAAAACTTCACCCAAAAGAGTTCAGCATACAGAGCAGAACACGCTGTCTTTATGATCTAAAAGAGATTGGTTACCAAACCGGTTGTGGTTTTATGGTTGGCTCTCCATATCAGACAAATGAGAATATAGTTGCTGATCTATTATTTATAAAAAAGTTTTCTCCGGCTATGATTGGTATCGGTCCGTTTATACCGCATAAGGATACGCCATTTCATTCTCAAAAAGCAGGAAGTGCAAAATTAACTTTATTTTTACTCAGTCTCATAAGATTAATGTTGCCGGATGTCTTGCTGCCCACAACGACGGCCTTAAGTACATTAGATGATTATGGTATAGAGCTGGGAGTTCTATCAGGGGCTAATGTGGTAATGCCTAATTTAACACCTTATAAAGCAAGAAAAAACTATCTTCTATATGATAATAAAAAGGGTACAACAAACGAAAATGACGAGAACGCAATATTAATAATAGAGAAATTAAAGAGAATAGGATATACAGTCCCTGTGGATCGCGGGGATTATATCAAACGATAAAATTCTAGTTTTTTCGTGATTCTGATACATTGAAATATTTGAATAGAATAAATTATAAATGAACGGAGGCTGGTGTTTTTCTGCCTCCGTTTATATTTTTTGTATTAATCTGGTTCTCGTGAAATCTCTGCAAGAGCCTTGTATTTAAAATAACAGGCGATTGGTCTTACGCTCATTTTGCTCAAGTTTTATATTTTATAAGATTATATTATGTGCATTTTTTACTATATTCACCACAAACTCTGCACATTGATTGATTCCAACCACTCCTGTATTTAGTGAGATGTGATAATTTTGTGCTAAACCCCACTGTTTGCCAGTATAGTATTTGTAGTATACGGAACGTTTTTTATCTTTTTCTTCTAAACGCTGGAATGGAGAATGTTTTGTTTCTCCATATAACTGAGTAATTCTCTTGGCTCGGAAAGCCATATCTGCGTGGAAAAAAGTATGTAAACAGTCTTTCCTTTCCTTTAGTATAAAATCAGCACAACGACCAACAATTACACAGCTTTCTCTTTGCGCTAAATCGGAGATTATGTTATTTTGAATAACAAACAGTTGGTCAGATAATGAAGGACTAGAACTATCCTTACAATTTGAAATATTGAAGAAAAACTCATTTGTAGTACAAGCGTACTCACCTGACTCTTGAATGAACTCTTCCGCAAGACCACTTTCTTTTGCAATTTTAGTCACAAGTTCTCCATCATAATAATTTATACCAAGACTGTTTGCAATCATTCTAGCTATTGTGCGTCCTCCGCTTCCAAACTCGCGACTGACGGTAATCACTCGAATATTCATTTAAAAACCTCCAATTCTACGTATAATAAATAACCCAAATAAAGCCGTCTATTTTTGTTTTCATTTGAGATGTATGCGACTGTCTATTTAAAGCATTTCTGCGATATAAGGCGTGATAGGTTTTTGTATTTGTCAAAAATATTTTAAATTATTCTTAATAAGAAGGAGCATATTCGTAAAAAAACACACTACATCACACGTCTATCACGCTAAAGCCATAGTACAAGGATATCATGCGAGAGCTTATAAAGCAAATGAATACTGCCTTTGAATGAGCTTGCTGTAGTTAGAATATAAAAGCCGGATTCGTTTTATTTATAAAAATTAGAGACAGTTTCGGCTGTCTCTAATTTTGAAATGACACTTATAAATGAGTACTTAATAGCTGTTATTTATTTGGAATTTTATATCCAAAATGTGCTTAGTTTGCGTCTAAAGTAAGTCCTAAATTGCCGGCTGCGGTTTCTGCTATTATATCGTTTGCGATAATAGCTTCTCCTACAACTCCATCAAGAGAATCTAACATTTTTCCGTTTGAAATAAGGGGGAAGTGTCCTCCATTACAAGCAAGGACTGAGTATTTTGGATTAGTGCCTTCATCATGATAGGAGAAAATTAAATCTCTGACGCCCTTAGTAATATTATTGCTTATTATTATTGGAGTAGAAACAAGAGTGAATTCTTGTCTAACTTCAAGCTCTCCATCATTTTCAAAAACCCAAAGGGCTTTGTTTCTATTAGTACCACTTGTAAAAGGGTTCATTATAACTACAAATATTTCTTTATTGCCGTCAGAGTTTAAATCTACGAAATTATAGAAATATCTTGTTTTCTTATAATCTTCTTTTTGTATGTCATAGTAGTTTATTATAAGTTGTTGTAGACGTGGATGGGCTTTTGTTTCTGCTTTTAAACCAGTTATATTTTCTGGTAAATCCACTATATTAATTTCTTTATTCTTTGTAGCTGCCATCGCAATCACAGCAACTACCATAGTTATAAAGATGACTCCGAGTGCAAGTAAAGGAGCTGATCCCTTATATTTGTCTCTCATCTAATCTTCCAACTTTCTTATTTAATATTTTTTGCAGACAACAAAAACACTTCGATTAAACATAACACAAACATTAAAGGCTAATAGCATCTTCAATGTGGTTTGTCTATTAATGACAATATATACAAGTGTTGTAAACTCAAGTCAAATTTTACTATTTATCCCCTTTTTTGTAAACCTCATTAATAGTAGAGGCAGATTATAAGCAGTTAATTAGTGTCTGTTCGTAATATGTGCTTTTAGCTGATATTATAGAAACGGGATATTTTTGTTGTATGGTCATTGTTATATTTACTAAGAAGTATTGTCCTTGATACGCAAATTTAACGTTAAAATGATGTTCATTACAACAGATCTTTTATAAAATTAATTGAATTGCAGAATTGCAAAATTCATTATATTAAGTCTTTATTAGGAATTTTAAATGTCTACGAAAAAACAAATTTTCTTGCAAATAAGAGTATAAAAAGCTAAACTTCTTTAAGTTAGAGGATGTGTGATGATGTGTAACAAAGGAGAGAGTAATATGTCGGAAAATATATATAAAAGATCTTTAGATTTGCATAAGAAGCTTAAGGGAAAGTTGAGTGTATCTTGTAGGAAAACTGTAGATACAATGGAGGATTTGGCTCTTGTATATACTCCCGGAGTGGCAGAGCCTTGTAGGGCAATTAAAGAAAACCCCGAATTATTGTGGGATGTAACGATAAAGAATAACCTCGTAGCTGTGATAACAGACGGAACCGCTGTACTAGGACTAGGAGACATTGGAGCTGCTGCAGGTATGCCGGTTATGGAAGGCAAAAGTTGTTTGTTTAAAAGATTCGCAGGCATAGATTCTATTCCACTTGCTGTAACAACAACAGACGTTGATGAATTCGTTAATATAGTCTCCAAAATATCGACATCTTTTGGGGGCATAAATTTAGAGGATATTTCTGCTCCTCGTTGTTTTGAAATTGAAAAAAAATTGAAAGAAAAAGTTGATATTCCAGTATTTCATGACGATCAGCATGGAACAGCTGTAATCTGCCTTGCCGCTTTACATAACGCATTGCGCTTAGTAGGGAAAAAAATTGGGGATGTTCGCATAATTATGGGTGGTGCTGGTGCAGCGGGTATTTGTATCGCAAAATACTTACTCTCTGCAGGAGCAAAGGATGTTATCGTTTGTAATAGAAAAGGAGCAATCTCATCAAGTGATATAGATGGGCTTAGGGACTCTCATGTAGAAGTTTCTAGAATAACAAATCCCTATAAGTTAACCGGAAGTGTAGCGGATGTTGTCAGAGGAGCAGACGTATTCATAGGTGTTTCTGTTCCGGGGATATTAACAAGTGAAATGGTTCAAACGATGAACCAAGATGCGATAGTGTTTGCGCTGGCAAATCCCATACCAGAAATTTTTCCCGAAGATGCAATTGCTGCAGGAGCTGCTGTGGTAGCTACAGGTCGTAGCGACTATCCAAACCAAGTAAATAACTGTCTCGGTTTCCCTGGAATTTTCAGAGGTGCACTCGATGTACGAGCAAGAGAAATTAACGAAGAAATGAAATTAGCGGCCTCTAGAGCTTTATCAGAGTTAATTAGCGATGAAGAGCTAACCAAAGACTATATAATCCCGAATGTGTTAGATGTCAGAGTAGTATCGGCAGTAGCGAATGCTGTTTCAAAAGCAGCAAGGGAAACTGGTGTGGCTCGGATTTAGAAAGGGAAAAGAAATGGAGAGCTTTGTTGATTCTTTAACAGCAGAAAGTATAATAAATAAATACGGATCGCCTGTATATGTTTACAATGAAAAGATTTTGCGAGAAAGATGCAGAGATCTTATAGGTGCATTTAGAGGGAAAATCCTCCCAAGCTATTCCGTCAAAGCGAACAATAATATATCGCTGCTAAAAATAATAAAAGAAGAGGGACTTAGGGCAGATGCTATGTCTCCCGGAGAAATTTTTTTGCTTGAACAGGCAGGATTTATTTCGGAAGAGATTTTCTATATAAGCAATAATGTTACACAAGAAGAAATGCAGTATGCAATAGATAAAGGGATATTGATAAGTGTAGACTCTCTCTCTCAACTTGAATTGTACGGACAGATAAACAGAGGTGGTAGAGTTGCCGTTCGATTTAATCCCGGAATTGGTGCGGGCCATAGCAAAAAAGTTATAACTGCAGGAGAAGGCACAAAGTTTGGCGTTCAGGCAGAATTTTGGGCAGAAGTGAAAGCGATAATAAAAAAACATCATCTGGACTTGGTCGGCGTAAACCAGCATATAGGTTCGTTGTTTCTTGAGCCCACTCTTTATATTCAAGCGGCTGAGAACTTATTAAATTTGGTGAGGGAACACTTCCCAGGATTAAATTTTATTGATTTTGGTGGAGGGTTCGGGGTTCCTTACAAAGCAACTGAAAGTAGATTTGATTTCGATGAATTTAGTAAGTTGTTTCTACCAATTTTGGATAAGTTTATTGAGACCTATGATAATAAGTGCGTTCAATTTAAATGTGAGCCGGGACGCTATATAGTAGCTGAATGTTGTTCTATCTTAGGAAGAGTTACAGCACTAAAGGATAACTATGGGCAAAACTATGTAGGAACAGATATAGGGTTTAATGTAATCATGAGGCCATTGCTTTACGATTCATATCATGAAATAAAAATCCATAGTGTAGGCAAGGGAGTAGTAAATCTTGAAGGGCCAGTACATGTGGTCGGGAATATATGCGAAAGCGGAGATATCTTAGCTCACAATAGAGATATTGGTCCTGTGAAGATTGGAGATATTATTGAAGTAATGACGGCGGGAGCATACGTATATTCCATGGCCTCAAACTATAATTGTCGCTTAAGGCCTCCTGAAATTTTGATAAGAGAAGATGGAAGTATTGTTAAGATAAGAGAGCGTGACACACTTGAGGGCTTATTGCAAAATTTTTCTGTCTGTTAGGATTGCAATAAAACAACAATAGTGAAACAAAGTGTTTTGTTACAAGAGTACGCTGTTTCACTATTTTACTTTATGGACGTTACTTTGCCATCTGTGCTTGTTACTATGATGCGATTCTCTGCTACAGCCGGTGCTGTGGTGATGTTGCCATCTAAAGGAGTGCTCCAGATGAATTTTCCGTTATCATCAAGACAGATTAGGCTGTTATCGTTTGTACCAAAGATTATGTTGCCGTTTATACCGGCAGGAGAAGAATATACAGCCTCATTTGCTTTATACTTCCACAAAACCTTGCCACTCTTCGCATCAAGAGCAGTGACCCACCCACCAATATTTCCAAATATAACTTTATTGTTTTGTATCAGCGGAGATGTTTCTATTTGAGCCTTTGAGTCATAGCTCCAAATTACGGCTTGATGTTTTATCTTAGCACAGTATAGTTTGCCGTCTTGACTTGTAAAGTAGAGCAACCCGTCGCTAATTGAGGGTGCGGATTTTATTTCACCACCTACGATGGCGCGCCACAAAAGCTTTCCAGATGTGCTGTCAATAGCAAAAAGTTTGCCTTCGTTATTTCCTATATAGACGACCCCGTTGGCAATTGATGGTGACCCCTGTACTGGACGTTCTGTTTTGAGTCTCCATTTTTGCCATCCAGTTTTAATGTTTACAGCATAAACAAAGCCATCATGAGAACCAAAATAGACAGTTTCATCGTCAACTGAAGGAGAAGAAGAAATGCTGTTATGAGTTGTAAATTGCCAAATCATCCTTCCTGTTTTTGCATCAAGGCAATACATTTTGCCATTATAGCTCCCAACAAACACTTTACCATCAAGAATAGAAGGGGAAGAGACGACCCAATTCTCCGCATAGAAACTCCAATTAAGATTTTTATTTTTAGCATCTAATGAATATATATATCCGTCGTCCGACCCAAATATTATCGCGTTTTCATATATAGCGGGAGAAGACTGAATTGAATGTGAGATTTTTAAGGACCAATCTTTTTCTCCTGATAATGTTACTTTACTGTTTGCATTTTTAGTCTCAATTGTTCCAGTTCTCAAGGGGTTTGCACGAAACATGGGCCACTCTGATGCAGTCGCTGGATTGGCTATGGTAAGTAAAACTAGACTAATAAGTTGCAGTAAAACTGTTTGAATCATTTTTTTCATGTTTGATCGGCCCCCTTTAATCATAATAGTAAATGAAATGTTTTTATTGTATGAAATAATATTCGCTCTTATTTCAATGCATATCATATAAAGTATGATTGCACTTAGTGCTATTTATCGGCTAAAATACAGAATGAAATTGAAGGAGTGACTAAAATGCCACTGAATAGAATTAGAAATTTTAGTATAATAGCACATGTTGACCATGGCAAATCAACTCTTGCAGATAGGCTCTTGGAAGAAACAAAAACCGTGCAAAAAAGAAACATGAAAGCTCAGCTGTTAGACATGCTGGAGCTTGAAAGAGAACGTGGAATAACAATAAAATCTGTCCCCGTTCGTATGAATTACAAAGCAAAAGATGGGGAAGAATACATATTGAACCTTATCGATACACCGGGCCATGCTGATTTCACTTATGAGGTCTCGCGTTCTCTTGCCGCATGTGAAGGAGCGGTTCTAGTTGTAGATGCGGCTCAAGGAGTACAAGCACAAACAGTTGCTAATAGTTATTTGGCGGCCGATTTAGATATAGAGTTGGTTCCGGTACTCAATAAAGTGGACCTACCAGCTGCGCAGCCCGACAGAGTAAAGCATGAAATAAAAGAAATAATTGGTATAGATGCGGAGGACGCAGTCTTGGTCAGCGCAAAAACAGGAGAGGGTATGCCTGATGTGCTTGAACGCATTATAAGAGATATGCCTGCGCCTGTAGGGGATGCTGACGCACCACTTCAAGCTCTTATTTTCGATTCAGTATATGATAATTATAAGGGTGTAATCTGTTATGTTCGTGTCAAAAATGGGGTGTTAAAAGCAAATAAAACAATTCGTTTTATGGCGACAGGTAGAGATTACGAACTTGATGAGGTTGGTGTATTTAGACCTGCAATGGAGCCGGTTGAAGAACTTGGTCCAGGAGAAGTTGGTTATATATCTGCAACCATAAAATCAATTGATGAGGCGCGTGTAGGAGATACTATAACAGATGCAACAAGACCATGTATAGAAGCATTACCGGGTTATAAAGAAGTAAAACCTGTTGTGTTTTGCGGTTACTATCCAGTAGAAAGAGAAAATACCAATCAGTTAAGAGAGGCTCTAGAAAAACTACAAATAAACGATTCATCTATAAGCTTCGAACCTGAAAATTCGGTAGCATTGGGCTTTGGATTCCGATGCGGATTTTTAGGTTTACTACACATGGAGATTTCAAAAGAAAGATTAAACAGAGAATTTGATGTAGATTTAGTAGCAACAGCTCCCAATGTTGTTTATCAAGTTGTGTTGACCAATGGAGATATTATTGAAGCACACAGACCATCTGATTTTCCTGACCCTGCTAAAATAGCTGAAACACGAGAACCTTACATAAAACTTTCCATATTTATACCAGACGAATTTGTTGGTCCAACAATGTCTCTTTGTCAGGAGAAACGTGGCAATTATGTTGCGATGGACTATCTTGCGCCGGAAAGAGTACGGCTTACTTATAATATGCCTCTTGCCGAGTTTATTCTCGATTTTCATGATAGGTTAAAATCTTGCACAAGAGGGTATGCTTCTCTCGATTATGAACATATGGGGTTTAAAGCAGACGACCTTGTTAAAGTGGATATTTTGTTACAGAATGAACCGGTTGATGCGTTCTCTTTTATTTGCCATGCAGAACAGGCTTACCAAAGAGGTCATTCCGTAGTGGGAAAACTAAAAGAACTTATTCCTAGACAACTTTTCGAGATTCCAGTACAAGCCGCAATTGGACAAAAAGTGATAGTACGAATGAACATAAAGGCAGTCCGTAAGGACGTTTTAGCAAAGTGCTATGGCGGTGATATAACCAGAAAGAATAAACTACTGGAAAAGCAGAAAAAAGGGAAGAAGCGAATGAAGCAGGTCGGGAAAGTAGCTATCCCGCAAGAAGCTTTTTATGCTTTTATGAATGTGACAAAAGCCGAAGACAAATAATGTTGAATCCTTTCGTTCCGCGACTTAGAAATATATCTCTTTACCTACATATTCCATTTTGCGAGAACAAGTGTCCCTACTGTGCTTTTGATAGTTTTACTCCTAATGAGGGTGACGTAGATTTATATTTAGAATTAATAGAAAAAGAAGTAGAGTGGTGGAGCCGTCGTTTAGGACGTGTAACTTTTTCCACGTGTTACATAGGTGGAGGAACGCCTACAACGTTAACAGGTCCACAGTGGTTGAGACTAACGCAAATTTTAGATAAGTATTTTGACTTTAAATCCAAAGCTGAAATTACTGTAGAGGCTAATCCTAATTCACTAAAAACGGAACACTTGCTCCATTGGCGTGACTGGCGTGTAAATAGGATTAGCTTGGGGGTACAAAGCTTTGACGATGCTGAACTTATACAACTGGGCAGAATACATAATTCAGCCCAAGCTCATAATGCAATATCTGCTGCGTTGGCAGCTTCTTTTTCAGTTAGTATTGACTTGATGTTTGGACTGCCAAAGCAGACCTTTCAAAATTGGGGTAGAACGTTGAAAGAGTCAGTTGCAAGTGGCGTACAGCATCTTTCTCTTTATCAACTTTCCTTTGAACCCGGAAGTGCATGGGAGAATATGCCTAAAGAAACTCTTCCTGACGGCTATTGTCCTTATAGGTGGGCACAATGGTATTTACCTAGGAAAGGATATATGCAATATGAGGTCGCAAATTTTTCGAGAGCAGGTAGAGAAAGTAAACACAATATAAATTATTGGCGTGAAGGAGAATATCTTGGACTTGGATTGGGAGCTTCCGGTTATCTTTCCGGATGGAGATATAAAAATACCAGTGTTTTTAGGGAATATTCTGAGCTTTTGCGTTTGAAAAAAAGTGTGATTGTTTCAGGAGAGAGGCTTTCCTTAGATGCAAAATCGAAAGAAGCATTTATCCTTGCTTTGCGTATGTCCGAAGGGATTAATAGAAATGATTATAAAAACAAATATGGGGAGTTAAATGAACAAAATCTAATAAAAACGCTAAGAACTTTTCCAAACGATTTATATGAAATTACAAAAGGGAACATAGCTCTTACCGCTAAAGGAATGCGAGTGGCAAATATAATTTGGACAGATCTTATATAGTGATATGATGTAAAATACACGCTGCTTTTTGGGGGGAAAAATGTTTTGAAAGACGAAGTGAATAGCTTAATGAAAAGAATACCATCTATGGATAGACTGCTAGGGGCTGCATGGATTGTTAAATATGAGTCGGAGATAGGTCGCGAAGCAGTAAAAGCTCTTATTTCTGATGTATTAAACAGCTATAGAAACAAAATCAAAAATAATTCTAACGTAGCTTTTGATGAAGAAAGTGTAGCAAATGAAATAAGAACTCTGCTTGAATTAAAATCAAGCTTATCTCTAAAAAAAGTTATTAATGCTACGGGTGTTGTTTTGCATACGAACCTTGGAAGAGCTTTACTGGCTGAAAAAGCCGTCGAGGCCGTAAAAGAAGTAGCTACTTCATATAGCACGCTAGAATATTCGATACAGGAAGGGGCTCGAGGACAAAGGGGAGACCATGTCGAATGGTTGTTGTGCGAACTAACTGGAGCGGAAGCGGCCATAGTTGTTAATAATAATGCAGGTGCTGTCGTCCTAGCTTTAAGTGCTTTGGCTAAAAACAAAGAGACAATAGTTTCTAGAGGTGAACTTGTAGAAATCGGGGGATCTTTTCGCGTTCCGGATATAATGGCTTTTTCAGATACAAAGTTAGTTGAAGTTGGCACTACAAACAGAACACATCTAAAAGACTACGCTGCAGCAATAACAGAAGAAACCGCAATGCTTTTAAAAGTTCATCCATCAAATTATAGAATAGAGGGTTTTGCTTCCTCCGTGTCTAGAGAAGATCTTTCAATGCTTTCACAACAACATGGAATTATTTTTATGGAAGATGTTGGTAGTGGCATGCTTGTAGATTTAAAAGAGGCTGGATTAGATGGAGAACCAACCGTGCGTGATTGTTTAAAAGCAGGATGTGATATTGTAACATTTTCCGGAGATAAATTATTGGGAGGTCCACAAATAGGGGCGATAGTTGGTAAAGCTGAAGTTATAGATAGGTTAAGAACGAATCCTTTACTGAGGGCTTTACGCGTTGATAAAATGACTCTTGCTGCATTTGAGGGAACTCTGCGTCTATACCTAAAGGGTGATTATCTTTCAATTCCTACCCTAGCAATGATATTCAAAAAACCTAAAGAATTGAAAAAACAGGCAGAAAGTTTTAAGGATTCTTTAAAAAACTATTTTTTAAAGACAAAGCTGCGTTCCGTATCTATTGAAGTAACAAGCACAATAGATACGGTTGGGGGAGGAGCATTTCCTCTTTCGAGGTTAGAAGGCTATGCTGTGGCAATAAAATTACCTGAAATGGGAAGTGCAGGCAAATTATCGGAATTGTTAAGAAATGCGACAATTCCAGTAATTACAGGAGCTTACGAAGGTAAGATACTTTTTCATATGCGCACTCTGCAAATAGGCGACGAAAACAATATTATAAAGGCGTTTGACAGCTTTTTGAATACGAATCAGCCTTCAGAGGAATAACAGTGGAAAAGTTAGAAATTCCTTTTGTTTTGGGAACAGCAGGACATATAGATCATGGAAAAACAACCCTAGTTAAAGCTATCTCAGGTGTAGATTGCGACAGGCTCTCTGCAGAAAAGAAGCGTGGAATAACGATAGAGTTGGGATTTGCGCCTTTTATTCTGCCCTCAGGGAAAATAATAAGTATAGTGGATGTCCCGGGACATGAAAAATTCATCAGACAAATGGTGGCTGGAGCAATTGGATTGGATGCCGTAATGCTAGTAGTAGCGGCTGATGATGGAGTTATGTCTCAAACTCGCGAACATCTTGAGATCTTATCCTTGCTTGGCATAAAAAAGGGTCTTGTTGCTATTACTAAAATTGACCAGGCAGAAAAGAATTTTGTCGAAATAGTAAAAGAAGAAATACTAGAGCTAACAATTGGTACTTTCCTAGAGAATGCACCCATAATACCTGTATCCTCTTTTACCAAAGAGGGGTTAGACAGTTTAAAGCTAGCATTAGAAAAATTAGTAGAGAGTAGCGAATACAAAATAGATAAAGGGCGTTTTTTCCTCCCAGTAGATAGGGTCTTTCACATGTCTGGATTTGGAACAGTAATAACCGGAACAGTGCTAAAAGGTGCAGTGGAAGAAGCTAGTCATGTAGAGATATTACCATCAAAATTAGATGCCAAAGTTCGAACAATACAAGTACATGAATTGCCTACAAACAAGGCTGTCGCAGGACAGCGAGTAGCGATGAATCTTTCAAATATATCTCTAGACGATATAAAACCGGGAGATGTTGTGGCATCGAGAGGGCACTTTATGTCCACAAAATGTTTAAATGTAGAGGTTTCGGTTTTACGTTCTGCGGGGAATGCTTTGAAACATTGGGAAAGATTACATTTACATATTGGAACATCAGATATTGTTGTGCGTCTTTCACTTCTAGACAAGGAAAAAATATTACCGGGTGATAAGGCAATAGCACAACTAATATTAGAGAAGCCCGTGGCAGTTTTTCTTGACATGCCTTTTATTCTTAGAAAATACAGCCCTATGTCCACTGTTGCGGGGGGTATAGTTCTGACTCCGCTAGGGAAACGACCGAAAAATAAAAAAACTAAAATCAGTCTAACAAAATATTTAAACGCAATATCAGAAAATATAAGTTTAAACGATAAGCTTAAAGAATTAATTGAATATAAAGAAATAATAGGTATGAGCGAGCTGTCATCGCTTCTAGAAAAAGAACCGCTTGAGCTCCGCGGTCCTCTTTCTGCACTAGAGATGAAAAACGAAATAGGCGTTGTAAAAACACTAGAAACGATATTAATTTCAAAACCTAAAATAGAAGAACTAACTAAAAAAATACAAACAAAATTGGCGTTGTTTCACAAGGGAAACCCCGAACTTCAGGGTATGACTCTTGAAAATGCTGCTAATTCTATAGGAGTAAATGAAGTTCGTTTTGCAAAGGAACTTATGCTTTTATTTATGAAAATGCAATATATAATTTATGAAAACGACAGGATACGACTCAAAGAATTTGAACCCTTTGATGAATCTAATTTTATATCTGAGGTTTCTAGAGTAAAAAAGAAAATGTTATCCTCGGAATATACATTTCTTACAAAAGAAGAGTTATCACAGTCATTGTCGATTAATGAAAAAGAAATAAACAGAATCGTTTCATATTTAAAAGAAAAGAGGGAGATTTATCATATAGGACAAGGTTTTTTAGTCCCCCAAGAAATTCTTTTAAATTTTAACGCAAAAATACAAACTCTTGGCGGAGATTTAACACTTGCAAATATAAGAGACGTAACAAAGAGTAGTCGGAAATATATACTACCTTTGTTAGAATATTTTGATAGTATCGGAATAACGCGTCGCATAGAGAATAAGAGAATTATTGTGAAAAAGGTAAATGATTTTCAGTAATTCTGGGAAAATGTAATCATTGTATTTAGATTGAAATAGCAAGAAAAAATAGACACTCCCTTGATTTTATTGAATTTATACGTTATAATGTGAAAAGAATTGACGTATCTGAATGTTAAGGTGGTGTCACAATGCATACAATCGATACAATACGTGAACTTGTACGTCAACAACAGGGCTCAAGGATATTTTACCGTGCAGCAAATGGAAGACGTAAAAAAGAAGAAAGAACAGGCGTAATAAAAGAAATTTATCCAAGTCTTTTCACTGTTTATATTGAATCTCAAAAAAGTACGGTATCTTTTAGCTATGCTGATGTACTTACAAGAGAAGTTGATGTGCAATTAGAATCAACAGGAGAATCTTTGCTGTAATTGATAACGTTATAGTTGGCCCCGGCATCTGCCGGGGCTTATTTTTTACTTAGCAAGTATAATGAAAACAATTTAAGAACTTAGGGCTAGAGGAGTATACAGAAATGAGGCAAAGTGTATTTTGTCCGATAAAATTTAACCTAACATTAAGAGTATTAGCTAAAAAAGATGATGGATATCATGAAATATGTTCGCTTTTTTGGAAGAAAAAAGGGCTAGACAGGTTGACAATTACTGATATAAGCGATGACAATGTGTGTGATAAATTAACCATAAAAGGGTTTACAATAAATAATACAAATATTTTAATGAAAACAATCTTCTGGGCCAGATCGTTGGGATGTAAAATTCCTCCATTACAATTAGAATTGGAAAAAAACATGCCGATAGGAAGCGGAATAGGTGGAGGAAGCGGTAATGCAGCGGCATTGATTTTGCTTCTCAAGAAATATTACGGATTAAAAACAAGTAATATCGAAATTTCAAAACTAGGGTCTGATATTCCTTTTCTGTGCGGAGAAAGTGATATGGCCGAAGTTAGAGGAATAGGAGAAAAAATAGAAGATATTAACCATGACCTTGATTTTGTATCACTATTGGTATTTCCTAAATGGGAGATTTCAACAGTAGAAGCATATTCAAAAGTTGATACTTATTGGCAAGGGAATTTCTCTGATAAAATTAAGGCAAATCAGGAAGTATCCACCATTTTAGGTCGTTTAAAACGTGGAGAAAAAATTGGGCTGCTACCTAATGATTTCTTTGAACCCATTTTAGAAGAACATCAAGAGTATGACCGAGCACAAAAAATTGCGGAAGACTCAGATGCGTTAGCTTGGGGGCTTAGCGGGAGCGGAAGCGCTTTTTTCGCTCTCTACAAAAACTTACATAAAACAAAGCTTGCACAGAATAAATTTAAGAATGAATATTGGGTCAAACAAATAAACATATTGGAGTGATTATGATGAGAGGTCAAAGAACAGAGAGACTAGTAAGGCTTGCCTCTAAATTCATGCTTTGTCCTTCTAAGCTTGTTTCACTAACACAGCTTGCAAATGAATTTAACGTCTCTAAGACTGTAATCAGTGATGATGTAGAGGTTATTAACTCTGCGATGAATGCAGAAGGTTTTGGCCAGATGCAAGTAGAGAGAGGTCGCAGCGGTGGAGCAAGGTTTATACCTCTATGTACAAAAGAGTATAAGACTGAGATATTAAGTGAAATGGCGAAAGAACTTACAAATCCTGATAGAAATTTACCGGGAGGGCTAATTTATTATAGTGATATGATTTTTAATCCTGAAAGAGCTCTTCCACTTGGATACGCAATGGCATCAATGTTTGTAGACAGAGCCCCTGATGTAGTAATGACATCTGAAGTAAAAGGTATACCAATAGCCATGTTCGCAGCATACGCACTTGGAGTCCCATTAGCAGTTTGTCGATTCAGAAATAGACCGAGTGACGGTGCTGCAGTTGCGGTTCACTATCCCACTGGGAATGGCGATGTGAGAACCATGTACATGGGGACAAGATTACTAACTACAGGTAGCCGAGTCCTAATTGTAGATGATTTTATGCGTGGTGGCAGTACAGCGGCCGGGATGTTGCTCATGGCAAAGCAATTTCGTGCAGAAGTGGTAGGAGTAGGCGTTTTTATTGCTTCACAAGAGCCAAAGAAAAAAGCTGTTCCTGAGTATTATTCATTGTTAACCTTGAAACAAGATAATGACAATGCAAGCTTGACAGTTACAGACAATAAGTTTAAAAAATAGGAAATAAGTTGACGTAATAGAAATTTTAGCGTAAAATTCTTCGCTGTAAGGACGGTAGGTTACTGATGATAATAAGAATTAACTTAAACGATTGTATAGGTTGTGGGGTCTGTTCTCACGTTTGTCCGGAGAATTTTGCTTTAGATGATGAAAAGGGACTCGCCTATGTTATCTCTCAGGACTACACTCCTTTAGTAAAAGAAGCAATTGACAGTTGTCCTGTCTCTGCGATAGCGTATAGTTAAAATACGGGCCTATAGCTCAATTGGCAGAGCTCCCGGCTCATAACCGGATGGTTTCAGGTTCAAGTCCTGGTGGGCCCACCACTAAAATGTAAAACCCGGCATAGCCGGGTTTTTTTATTTCATATTTTCGATAATTGTTGAAGCTGCTTTAATTAATTCGGCTTCCGTTGCATTTTTTGTTTCAAGGGTCAATGTTGATTTTAAATTAAGTTTGGTTACGATGCTAATTCCTGTCAAGGGATGATAGTTTACGGCTGCAGTATATACGGTGTAGTTTGTTTTGTGTGTGTTATTTGGAAATTGTTTTACATACAGTTTAACTATTTTGTAAGTAGCGCCACTGCCTATGGGACCATCGCTTGTAACAGCTGTAATCTCCTCATTGATGTCCCAACTCTTTACTCCGTTGCCATCGATTCTAGTCGCGTAAAATATTTTTCCGTCTGGATTTTTATATTCTCTTTCCAGCCAAATCCCCTTATTGCCAGAAACGGCCTCAAGTTTTGAAATACGCAAATCTTCATTTTTCCATCCTTCTATTTTGGGTAGCAGACCTTCTTCTTGAATGTTTGCAATTGCGGAAAGAGGAAATATGCAAAGCAATAATACTATGAAAATTAAATTAAAATAAAATTTTACTTTCGGCACCTCCCCTTATGTCAAAAAAAATGCAATGAGTTTATTATACCCTTAGTAGCTTCAGTGGTAAATTTTACAGTAAACACATATAATATTTTAATTACAAGAAAAGGAGATACTACTTTGTCAAGATTTGCTATTAGAGTTTTCGGCTGCCAAATGAACGATTACGATGCAGATCGTTTGCGCACAGCCATGATATATAAAAAATGGGTTGAGTGTCCTGAAGAAGAAGCTGATGTAATTATATTGGTTACTTGTAGTATCCGCGAAAAAGCTGAACATAAGGTGATAAGCACAATAGGGCGATATGACTTAAGGTTCAGAGCTAACGGCTCTCCTATCGTGATACTTGTGGGATGCATGGCCCAGAGGATAGGCGTTGATTTGGCAAAAAAATTTCGTTGTATAAAACTTGTCTCAGGGCCAAGGCATCTTGGACTTGTCCCTGATAAGATTGAGGATGTAATAAGAGCCGGAAAAACACGTTTTCTTATGGATAATGATCCTCGTGAGCTCATTGACCTTGAAATTGTGCCAAAAGAACGAATAAATCCTTATAAGGCATATGTAACAATTACATATGGCTGTGATAGGTTTTGCTCCTATTGTATCGTTCCATATGTAAGGGGTCGTTTACAGTCGCGTGAACATAAGAGTATTACAGAAGAAATAAGGGCCTTAATTGACATGGGAGTAACGGAGGTAACACTTTTAGGGCAAAATGTTGATGCGTATGGAAAAGACAGGGAAGGGTTATTCAGTTTCGCCTCACTATTAAAAGAGATATCTATGCTAAACGGTTTAAAACGCTTACGTTTTACTACATCACACCCCAAAGATTTTGATAAAGAGATATTGGATGTGATGCAAGACTCTTCCGTGATATGTCCTTCAATAAATCTTCCCATTCAATCTGGTAGCGATAAAATATTGAAAATGATGCATAGAGGATATACTGTAGAACAGTATTTAACTCTAGTGAAAAAAATAAGAGAGTCACTTGCAGAGGTTAGCCTTACAACAGATCTTATTGTTGGGTTCCCCGGAGAGACTGAAGACGATTTTAATGAGTCTTATAATATTCTTAAAGAGGTGCGCTACGATGTTGTACACACGGCGGCTTATTCTCCACGTGAAGGGACACTAGCTGCAAATATGAGTAATCATGTGGAAAAAGAAGTAAAAATTAGAAGATTGAATGAAATAAATAACGCACAAACTGTAATATCAAGAGAGTTAAATGAAGAATATGTCGGCGGAGAATATGAAATACTTCTCGATGGTATTGCACCAAGAGGAGAGGGATATCTCCAAGGAAGGACTATGACAGATAAAGTCGTAATTATAAAAGCGCCGGAAGATGAGATAGGTCAGTTCATCAGAGCTAAAATCACGAAAGCAAATAACTGGTCTCTTGAAGGAGAACGCATCTAAAATCGGAGGGGCATAATGCATAATTCAGAAAAGAACAAGAATGTATTAGTCATAACGAGCATAGTTTGTTTTTTGCTTGCGGCAGCATTGCTATACTCGTTTAAGGGACGTTTTGGTCAAGAAACGGAAGAAAAGATGTCTTCACGTACCATTACTATGGAGGACACGATAGATGTTACGAGTAATAATACTTCTGTGGTTAATCAATCTTCACGTGCATCGAAAATAGTTGTTGAATCTCCTGAAGAAGAAAAAATATGGGTTGTCTATTTGACTGGAGCTGTAAAAAATCCAGGCGTTTATCATGTTCCATTTGATTCTCGTGTGTATCAGGCACTAGAAGTAGCAGGAGGGTTTGCTAATGAGGCGAACAAAGAGGCGGTCAATCTCGCAGCTTCTTTGGGAGATGGAGTGCATATGCATTTTCCACGTAAGGGAGAGGTTTTAGATGGACAATCATCACCAACGCCTTCTACTCATACTAACATGGGGAATGTTGTACCGGGTGGTTACGGAAATGTCAACAAGTCTCTGATTAATGTCAATACTGCCACACAAAATGAGCTTGAGTCGTTACCTGGTGTCGGCCCCAAAACGGCTCAATCTATAATTGCTTACAGAGAAACGAAGGGTAGTTTTTCTAGGATAGAGGATTTAATGCTTATAAAAGGAATAGGAGCAAAAAAGTACGATGGATTAAAAGATTTTGTTACAGCCATCAAATAATCAAAGCCCTATAGCGACTGCACCAGCTTACGTTGTTTTATTAGTACTTTGCTGTGCTCTTTTTTTGAACAGTCGCAATTATTCAATCTTCTACGCTCTTTTTGCTTCAATTTTGTTTGGAGCTTCTTGGATGTTAGCAGGAGAGAAAAAAATGTCATCTGATAGAATTACAATGTTTATTTTTCTGTTAACACTTTCTTTTCTTTTTTCATTTTACTCTTTATTGCAAATAAACAAAAAAAATATATTGCCTTCTACTATTGAAACGACAGGCAAGGTGCTCATTAATCGACAGTGGGGCAAATCAAAGGCAATACTAATAAAAACCAAATGTGGCAAGTTGGTTGCTTATACACATGGTTCTTTAGCTCCTGAAGAAGGATCTAGAGTCGTAGTAAGAGGAGCTTTGTTTGACTTTAAAGGAGCCGGACAAAATAAGAAAAAATTTGACGAGAATCTTTTTTGGCGTTCTAAAGGTGCTATTAAAAAAATTGTAATCTTAGAACTTGCTGAAATTTCTCCTCCGTCTGGTGTTTATAGGTGGAGAAATTATTTAAGAGAAATTATCAAGGATAAACTCCCAACAAATTTAAGTGCATATATGCTCGCGCTCACAGTTGGAGAAAAAGATAAGGCTCTTTCTGAAATACACAGAAAAGTTGGAACATCTCATTTATTAGCGGTTTCAGGATTTCACATTGGTCTACTTGCATTAATTTCTACGTTATTTTTACGTAGAGGAAAGAAAAAAATCATTGGAACTACATTACTTATATGGGGAGCAGTTTTATTAACAGGTCTTCCGCCGGGAGCAGTAAGGGCAGCACTTATGTTACAGATATTTCTTATAGGATTATTATTGGGTAAACCGAAAAATGCGTTTAATAGCGTAGCCATAGCCGGGATATTGATGTTGCTTTTTAATCCGTGGTCATTTTATGACATAAGTTGGCGCCTTTCTATGCTTGCAACAATCTTTCTTTCGTCTGTTATAAACGTTAAGTGGTTTAATTTGTCTAGAATATGCATCCCGTCTATTTTAGTCTGGTTCGTTACGGCGCCTTTAGTATCAATTTCATTTCAAGAGGTGCCTTTAGCAGGAACTTTAATCAATATTATTGCAGTTCCGCTGTTCGCCATTTTATTTCCTATAATAATCCTGGTCTCAATTCCCTTGCTCATAGACCTTCCTTTTGCTAAAGTTTTGGCAGCACCTGCAGAATGTGTTTTAGAAGCATGGAATATATTCTCAAATATTTTCGCGAAAGTTTTTCCTTGGTCAATTATTTCTACATTGCCATTAATCTTTACCTCTGTTTTTATTATAGTTACGGCAACAGCATTTGCATCAGGAATGTCGCCCAAAAAAAGTTTATTTATTGGGGTGATACTTGCATCAACTTTTTTATTATTGATTTAGGTGTTATAAAATGGTCGAATCCTTGAAATATAAATAAATATAATTTGTTATATAATTAAGCTTTATGTTACTTATATGTTTTTTACTTATGGAGGTATTCCTATGTTACTCGTTCTCGACATTGGCAACACAAATACTGTAGCGGGTGTTTTTTCTGAGAAAAAATTAATAGAACAATGGCGTCTTACATCTAAAAAAAGGACAACGGATGAAGTAGGAATTATGATATTAGAATTATTGAACTCATCTTCAATAAGAAAAAAGGATATTACAGCCGCCATTTATGCAAGCGTAGTTCCTTCTCTTGATGAAATGTTCATTGAAGGAGTTAAACAATACATAGGTGTACCATGTATGAAGGTCAATGCATCTTTAAATACTGGGTTGAAAATAAATATGAAAAACCCGGCAGAGGTAGGAGCAGATAGAAAATTAAATTCGGTAGCAGGGATTGAAAAATATGGCTACCCTCTTGTTATAGTAGATTTAGGCACAGCCATAACTTTAGATATTATTTCGCAACAAGGCGAGTATATAGGTGGTATTATTTCTCCCGGTATGGAATTGGGAATGGAAGCTTTATTCTCACATACAGCCAAACTACCGCAGATAGTACTTAAAGCACCAGATAACTATATTGGCAAAAGCACGATAGAAGCTATACAATCTGGAATTGTGTATGGAACAGTAGGCATGGTCGATACATTAATAGAAGGGGTTTTTAAGGAGTTGGGAGCCCCATGCAAAGTTGTGGCCACAGGAGGGCATGCAGAAATATTGGCATTTCATTCTAAGATAGTAACGGAAGTCGATCCGTGGTTATCTCTTGAGGGAATGAGGATTATCTACGAAAGGAACAGTTAATCAAAGATGGTGACATTGTTTTGCAAGATAAAATAAATAAAAAGTTAATTGACAATCTTCCCAACAGATTTCCAAAGAAAATAGGAGGGGTAACAGTAGATAATCCGGTGTGGCTCGCTCCGCTGGCCGGAATAACGTTTGCGTCGCTTCGTAATTTCCATAAAAACTTAGGAGCCGGTTTGGTTCATACAGAAATGGTAAGTGCAGTAGGGCTTTATAGGGGAGGTCGCAAAACAAGGGAACTTTTGAATGGTATAGAAAGCGAACGTCCTGTCGTACTACAGCTTTTTGCATCTAATTCAGAAGAAATTATACGCGGTGCAGAAATAGCATTAAATATTAGAAAATTCGAAGCTATACAAATAAATATGGCTTGTCCAATGCCTAAAGTAACAAAAAAAGGGTGTGGCTCTAAGTTACTAGAAAACCCTTTAGAATCATATAAGATAATAAAAAGATTAAAGACATTAGGGATTCCTATCTGGTCAAAAATTAGAATAATTCCACAACAAAGAGAGATAACGACTATTGATTTTTGTGATAATCTCTTTTCAGCGGGAGCGGACTTTATTATTGTACATGGCAGAACAGCATCGCAAAGATATGAAGGACAAGCTTCATTGCAAGAAGTTGAAAAAGTTGCTCTGAAATTCCCCGGTTTTATTGGTGGAAGTGGAGATTGTTATACACCTGAGATTATGATGGATTATCTAAAAGCTGGTTGTACCGCAGTGCTTGCAGCAAGAGGTGCATTGCGTGATGTTTTTTTAATACCCAAAACATTAAAAATGCTTGGATATTGTGTTCAAGACTGCTTAACTAATCCTGATTTAGATGCGCAGGCAAAGCTTCTTCTTGAATTAGGGCGTAGCGTTTATAATACCGAAGGACAGGCATTGGCACTTATGATTTCACGCAGGATGCTTGCAGCATTGTTCAAAGGGTTTCAAGGAGCAACACAGATACGTAGAAGAGGTGCTCTTGCACGAACATGGAGTGAAATGGAAGAACTACTTTTAAACTGGGAGGAACTTTCTTCTGGACCCAAATTAGAATTTACAAAAGACAAGTTTCCGCACGGTGTTATAGGTGAGTTTTTATAAAAAAAGAACTATTTAAGTAGAAAGAGGACGTGGTTTTAATGTCAGAGAAAACAAAAAGTGAGTCTCAAGTAAAACAACAAAACATGTTGCCTGAAGAAGAGATATTTCGTCAGCGCAAAGATAAGTTGGCAAGATTGCGTGAAGAAACCGGGTACGACCCTTTTGAGCAAAATTATTGGGAAGTAAAGGATTCATTAAAATATATTAGAAGTAGTTATGATTCTCTAAAAGAAGAAGAATGGTCAGATGATATTTTAAAAACAGCAGGACGTGTAATGTTGCTTCGTCGTCATGGTAAGACTGCTTTTGCTTCTTTTGATGATGGCGAAAGCAAGATTCAGCTTTGTTTTCAATTTGACATGTTGGGAGAAGAAAAATACTCTTTTTTTAAAAAATGGGTAGATGCAGGGGACTTTCTTGGAATAGAGGGGGTTGCCTTTCGTACACAGCGTGGGGAGCTAACTTTGTCAGTTAAAGATTTTAGAATTCTATCTAAAGCACTTCGTCCTATGCCTGAGAAATGGCATGGTTTAAAGGATACTGAAATCCGCTACCGCCAACGTTATGCCGATTTACTTGCAAACCCGGAAGTACGTGATACGTTTCGAAAGAGGACGAAGATAGTCCAGACAATACGCAAGGTTTTGGATGAACACGATACACTTGAAGTTCATACGCCCATCCTTTCAACTATTGCTGGAGGAGCTAATGCACGTCCCTTTATCACGCACCACAATACGCTAGACATGGAGATGTTCCTAAGAATAGCACCGGAACTTTACTTAAAACGTTTGGTTGTTGGAATGATGGGAAGGGTCTACGAGATGGGACCACAGTTTCGTAATGAAGGTATGGGGATAAAGCATAACCCAGAATTTACCTCAATAGAGATATATTGGCCCTACTGCAATTACGAAAATATGATGGAGTTGGCTGAAGAAATATTTGTGAGATGCGCAGATGTACTTGGTGGTCGAATAATAAATTACCAAGACACAGAGATTGATTTAAACCCACCTTTCCGTAGAGTGTCTATGACGGAACTTGTAAAAGAATATACAGATTTGGATTTCTCAACAATAACTGATGAAGAAGCAAGAAAGCAAGCCGCTTTAAAGGGATTTGATGTTAAAGAACACAATACTCGTTATGATATTCTCCCGATGTTCTTTGAAACATTTGTAGAAGAGAAACTAATTCAACCAACATTTGTGACTGGCTATCCCACAGTAATTTCTCCTCTCGCAAAAAGAAATAAAGACAATATCAATCTCACTGATCGTTTTGAACTATTCGTAAATTCATGGGAGTTGGCAAATGCATTTAATGAGCTTAATGACCCTATTGATCAAAAAACAAGATTCGAAGATCAAGCTAAGAAAAAAGAAGAAGGAGAAGATGAGACTCATCCGTTTGACGAGGATTTTGTTAATGCACTTGAATACGGATTACCTCCAACAGCTGGAATGGGAATAGGTATAGATCGACTGGTTATGCTTTTAACTGACTCTAAGAGCATTAAAGATGTAATCCTATTTCCTACAATGAAGCCAAGGGAATAATAAAAAAATGGGTGAGTCTAATATCCATAAAAAGAGAGCGGATTTCCTTAGAGAGCAGCTTAATCGGCATGCTCAGCTCTACTATGAAAAAGATAACCCGGAAATATCAGACAGGGAATACGACAAGCTATTCAGAGAGCTACAAAACATAGAAGAGGCCTATCCAGACCTTATTACCCCTGATTCTCCTACGCACAGGATTGGCGGAGAGCCAAGAGTGGGTTTTGTCAAAGTAAAACACGAGATCCCTATGATGAGTTTAGACAACGCATTTAATCAGGAAGAGGTAATAAGTTTTTATGAGCGATTAGAAAAAATGTTAAGCTTAACATCTCCAAAGGTAACATGCGAACCCAAAATAGATGGTGTTGCAATATCCTTAGTATACATAGATGGGTTGTTTGTCAGTGGAGCTACCAGAGGAAATGGGTCTGTAGGAGAGGATGTAACTGATAATTTAAAAACCGTAAGGACATTGCCCCTTAAACTGTCTGAATTGATCAAAGGACGCTTAGAGGTTCGTGGAGAAGTGTGCATAGACAAAGAAGACTTTGTTTTATTAAATGATGCTAGAGAAGAAGCAGGAGAACCGCTTTTTGCAAACCCAAGAAATGCAGCCGCAGGCAGTTTAAGACAGCTTGACTCTAAAGTAACAGCGACCAGAAAATTAAAGGTATATCTTTATCAAATAATCGACCCCCAAGAAATTGGGGTAAAAAGTCAAATGGAAACCTTCGACAAGTTAAGTAGGTTAGGCTTACCTATACAGGGGGAACAGCAGCTTTGTAAAAATCTTGGGGAAATAATGCAGTATCTGGACATGTGGTCGGACAAAAGAATTTTACATAAGATTGACACTGATGGTGTGGTAATAAAGCTGGATAATATAGAGTTAAGAGATGTACTTGGTGTTACGGCTAAAGCTCCAAGATGGTCCATAGCCTATAAATTTGCACCGGAAGAAAAACAGACTTTAATTAAAGATATTGAAGTGACGGTAGGAAGAACTGGAACTCTTACTCCCACAGCAGTATTTGAGCCACTTCATCTTTCTGGAACAATTGTTCAAAGAGCCAACCTACATAATCAGGATGAGATAAATCGAAAAGATATACGAATCGGAGATACCGTTACGGTACATAAGGCTGGAGAAATAATTCCGCAAGTAATAGGTGTAGATTTTAGTAAACGCAAAGGTGATTCAAAACCCTATTTTTTACCTGAAAGTTGTCCGGTTTGTGGAGCGAGAACCCTGCGACTTCCGGGGGAATCTGTTTTGAAGTGTACAAATATTTCTTGTGCAGCTCAAATTAAGGAGCGAATTGTACACTTCGCCTCAAGGCAAGCAATGGATATAAAAGGATTAGGCGATAAAATAATAACACAGCTTGTTGAAACAAAAAAAATAGCAAATATTGCAGATATTTACTCCCTCGATGAGCCCTCTCTAATTGTTTTAGATAGAGTTGAAACAAAACTTGCTCACAATATACTAAAATCAATAGAGAATTCAAAGAATAGGCCGCTTTATGCTCTAATAAACGCCCTAGGAATTCGCAATGTAGGGGAGAAAATGGCACGTGTATTAGCAGAAAAATTTATGTCTTTGGATAACTTAATGAAAGTGGCGGCCGAAGACGAGAATAAACTTGAAAAAATGGACGGAATTGGACCAATAATTGCAAAGTCACTAAGCTCCTTTTTTACTGAACCTCACAATACTGATGTTATAGATAGATTAAGAATGGCAGGAGTCAATTTAGAGGCAACCGAACATGTTGAAGGCAGAGAAAAGCTTCCTTGGTATGGACAGAGATTTGTGTTAACCGGAACGCTTTCCTCAATGACGCGAATTCAGGCGACAGAGAGTATAGTGAAATATGGTGGACAGACTACAGAAAACATAAGTAAGAATACGGATTTTATCCTAGTTGGGTCTAATCCTGGCAGTAAGTATGATAAAGCAGTTGCTCTTAAAATTACAGTGTTAAGTGAAGAAGAATTTATGGAGAGGCTTAATGTTTTTTCTAAACGGAGGGAACCCAGTGAATAAAAAAATAGTCATGACAAAAGATAAACTTATAGAAGTTTTTGATCTTTCAAAAATCAAATTGCCGTCGGAAGCAGAATTTCAGAAAGTTTTGAATAAAATTAATGAATTAATTTATATGTGTGATGACATGAGGGATTTGGATTTAACAAAAGTAAACACTTTTGAGTGGGAAATGCACTCTCTGCCTAAAAGAAGGGAAGATATCCCCCAAATATGGGATAGAAGGGATTCATTTTTAGAAAAGGCACCGGTTTCAGAAGGAGACTTTTTCCGGGTTCCGAGAATTATGGCTCTTGAAGAAAGCAGCAGTAATGGAGAAATAGATGAGTAGTGTTAATTTTATTAATCTTACAGCTAAAGAGATTACAGATGGAATAATTAATAAGAAATGGACAGCGAAAGAGATTCTGTCTTCCTTTATCGGACATATAAAAAAGCATGATATGTTCCTTAATTCAATAATAACTTTATCTGAGGAACAGGCTATAGCGGATGCCACAAGAGTCGATGCAGTTATAGCTAGAGGGGAGAATCCTGGGTTATTGGCCGGAGTTCCATTTTTAGTTAAAGATAATATTTGTACAGAGGGAATCAAAACTACATGCGGGAGTAAGATGTTACAAAACTGGGTCCCATTATACGATTCGACAGCCGTCAAGAACATGAGAGAAGCAGGAGCAGTGCTCTTAGGAAAAACTAATATGGATGAATTTGCGATGGGTGATACAACCGAAACCTCGTTTTTTGGAAGGACGAAGAATCCTAGGAACATATCATTTATCGCCGGCGGAAGTTCGGGGGGAAGTGCTGCTGCTGTTGCTGCAGGCTTTTGTCCTATAGCTTTGGGAACTGATACTGGTGGTTCAATAAGACAGCCGTCTGCTTTTTGTGGAGTGCATGGCATGAAGCCATCATATGGACAGGTTAGCAGGTATGGGGTGGTTGGATACGCATCTTCGTTGGATCAAGTAGGACCAATTACAAGAAGTATAGAAGATATGGCTACAGTTATGGATGTCTTGGCAAAGGCGGACACAAATGACTCAACGTGCGATGCTTTTGATAGGCAATCTTTTTCTCTTTTGGGAAAAGGCAAACAAGAATTAAAAGGCAAGAAAATTGCGATTCTTTCAGGTTATGATAAAAAATTAGTGGATAAGCAGCTTTTAGAGGCAATAGATCAAACTGTTAAAATTTGCATAGAGGAGGGGGCCGATGTATTTGAGGTCGAACTTCCTATAGCCCTTAAATATGCGGTGGCTTGTTATAATATAGTAGCTTTTTCAGATGCAAGTTCGAAATTAGCGTGTTACGACGGAATGAGATATGGCTATCATGAAGATGGGAAGAATCTTTCTGAAATGTATAAAAAAAGTAGAAGTAGTGGTTTTGGAGAAGAAGTTCGACACAGAATTATTATTGGAACAGCGTTTCTCACCCAAGGCTATTACGAGGAGTACTATATCCCTGCGACCAAAGTGCGTCAGTTGATAGTAGAGGAATTTATGAATCTATATCAAAAGGCTGACGTTCTTATCTCTCCTGTAAGTCCAACATTGCCCAATAGAGAAGGGATAATAGAAGAGTTAGATGCACAAAGTTATTTAAAAACCTTTTTTACTTGTATTGCTAACTTAGCAGGTATTCCTGCGTTAAGTTTAAATGTCGGATTTACACCAGAGGGTGTTCCTACTAATGTTCAACTTTGTTGCCCGAGGTATGAAGATGGAACTTTGCTCTCAATAGCAACTATCATAGAAAAAAATATTGGTTCTCCTTATGTTGCTGAGCTAATATCAGATGAAGGGGTGAACTAATGAAAAGACAAGTTGTAATAGGACTTGAAATTCATTTGCAGCTTAAAACAAGAAGCAAGTTGTTTTGTAGTTGTTCGACAGATTATGTAGGAGCCATACCCAATACAAATGTATGCCCGATATGTCTGGCCGTTCCTGGAACTTTGCCACTTTTAAATGAACTAGCGGTAGAACAAGCGGTGAAGCTAGGGCTGGCTCTTCACTGTAACATACAAGATCAGACTAGATTTTATAGGAAACATTATTTTTACGCGGATTTACCGAAAGCGTATCAGGTAACTCAATATGATCATCCAATTGCTATGGGCGGATATTTAGATATTTTAGTTGAAGGGAAAGAGAAAAGAGTGCATTTGGACCATCTTCACTTAGAAGAGGATGCCGGCAAGCTAGTACATCAAACTGCGGACGGTCGTCTTTCCGGTGCTTCACACTCTTTCGTTGACTATAACAGGGGAGGCATGCCTCTCTCTGAAATAGTTTCAAAACCAGAGATAAATTCTTCAGCAGAGGCAGTTGCATACATAACACAAATTCGTCAACTGGCACGTTATTTAAAAGTTTCTGATGGGGAAATGGAGTCGGGATCACTTCGTGTGGATGTAAACGTTTCTCTATCAAAAGACGACGGAAGTTTAGGTACGAGAGTAGAAATCAAAAACATTAACTCCTTAAAGTCTATTGAAAGAGCCTTAGAGTTTGAAATCGCTAGGCAAAATAGAATCCTTGATGAGGGGGAAGCATTAATTCAAGAAACACGGTTATGGGATGATGCAGTGGGAGTTACCCGCTCTATGAGGGGGAAAGAAAATGCAAATGATTATCGCTATTTTCTTGAAATGGATTTGGCTCCTATTAATGCCGATATCGAATATGTCGAAAAAATACGCCATACCCTGACAGAGATGCCTTGGGACAAGAGAAATAGAATCGTAGAAAAATATAAGATATCTTTTGAGGAAAGTCTTTTACTTACGGAACAGAAAGAGCTAGCAGATTATTTTGAAGACTGCGTTAAAAATGGGGCTTCTGCCGCAAGGACTTCAAACTGGATACGTACTGAAGTTCTGCGTGTGTTAAGGGATCAAAAAATAGATATATCAAACTTTCCAATTGCTTCAAAAGATCTTGCAACCCTTATAAAAAAAATAGATAAAAAGGAAATTTCTAATACATTGGCAAAAGATGTTATGTCAGCCATGTTAGAGAAGAATATGGGGCTAGACAAAGCCTTACACGATTGTGGCGGTGATTCCGGTCGAGTTACAGGAGTCAATCTCCAGTTAGTTATTAATAAAATTATAGAAACAGAGCCGGAAGCTGCGGAAGTTGTTCGCTCTGGACAAGATAAAAAAGGAGCAAAAATAAAATATCTTCAGGGCCTTGTTATGCGTGAGACAAGAGGTTCTGCTGATCATCAAGAGGTCATAGATATTCTTAAAAGAACTTTAGAATAGATTTGTCTTTAATAAGTAGAAAAATAACTAGTACTCATCATATATTATTGACTATTATTCAAGATTAAGGTTATTATCAACAAGTTGTAACTGTTTTTCACCAAAGATTCTGTATACTTAATTTTTACTTATAAATCAATTTATATTTATATATAAAAACACACACAGTTTCAGGAGGAGTGAAATTATGGGGACACGTAAGCCAGAAGATATTCGTAGTATAGCTCTTATTTCGCACGGAGGCGCTGGAAAGACCTCTCTTAATGAAGCAATTTTGTATAACGCGGAGTTAATTTCTCGCATGGGGAAAATAGAGGATAAAAACACCGTTTCAGATTTTGATCAGGAAGAACAAAAAAGAGGTATTTCTATAAGCACCTCCCTTTCAACTGTTCCATACAAAGACAAAACAATGTACTTATTAGATACCCCCGGGTTTGCTGATTTTGTAGGCGAACAACGTTCAGCTATGAGGGTTGCAGACGGGGCAATCGTGCTTATCAACGCAACGGCCGGAGTTGAGGTACAGACACAAGCCGTTTGGAATTTTACAGAAACTTTTGAAACCCCTGCAATTTTTTTTGTAAACAAAGTGGATAGAGAGCATGCGGATTTTTATAGTGCTGTTAAGGACATCCAAGAAAACATATCTGATAAAGCTGTCCCGCTTTATATCCCTATCGGAAAAGAACAGAATTTTAAAGGCATAGTAAATGTGCGTACTGGTCAAGCTTATATGTACAAAGGTGATGGCAGCAAAGAATTTATAAAAACTGAAGCTCCTGCTGAAATGGCTGAAGAAATAGCAGCTGCTCACAAAGATCTTGTAGAACGTGTGGTAGAAGCAGACGATGATCTTCTTATGAGATATTTAGAAGGAGAAGATATTTCACCGGATGAAATTAGAGATGTTTTAAGGAAAGCAGTTTGTTCAAGGGCAATATACCCAATTATACCAGGCTCAGCTACAGCAAATATAGGTGTAGTTCAACTTATGAATATGCTTGTATATTATATGCCTTCTCCGAAAGATATGCTTAATCGTGCGGCACTAAAAGGAGAAGAGTTAGTTAACATCCCACCTGATGAAAACGAGGCATTCTTAGGTTTTGTTTTTAAAGTAATGATTGATCCTTACGTTGGGAAACTATCTTTTGTAAAAGTCTTTTCAGGACGACTTAAAAGCGATCAATTAATCCATAATATTACTCAAGATGAGAGTGAACGCGTTGGTTCATTCCGTCAAATGATGGGTAAAGAAAATAACGAAATAAAAGAAATAATTTTGGGAGATATAATTGCTATACCAAAATTAGAAAGCACAACAGCAGGAGATACCTTGGGTATAAAGGGATCTCATCTGCAGTTCAGAAAAATTCAATTTCCCAAACCTGTTTACAGCGTTGCAGTTATGCCAAAGAGCCGAGCCGATGAAGATAAGCTAGGCAACGCAATATCAAGGATGTTAAAAGAGGATCGCACAATATCTTTTGATAAAAATCCAGAAACAGGTGACGATGTGCTTTCTGGTATGGGAGATATGCATATAGACATTGTTCTTGCAAAAATTAAAGAAAGATACAAGGTCGAGCTTGAAACACGTACTCCTAAAGTCCCTTACCGCGAAACAATAAGGAAAAAGGCGACGGGACAGGGGAAGCATAAGAAACAGTCAGGAGGTCGCGGCCAGTATGGAGATGTATGGTTTGAACTCTCTCCACTGGAAAAGAACGCTGGCATTGAATTTATAGATAGAGTCGTTGGCGGAGTTGTCCCAAAAAACTATATTCCAGCGGCAGAAAAGGGACTAAGAGAGGCCGCCCAAAAAGGTTACTTGGCTGGATTCCCTGCTACAGACTTTGCTTGTGCAATATATGATGGTTCATACCATGAAGTCGACTCTTCAGAAATGGCTTTCAAAATAGCCGCATCTTTGGCTTTTAAAAAGTGTATGGAAACAGCGATGCCTATTTTGATTGAACCGATAATGAATGTAGAAGTAACTGTTCCTGAAGAGTGTTTGGGTGACGTTATGGGGGATTTTAACAGCCGTAGAGGACGTATTATGGGAATAGACGGAGAAGGCAAATTACAAGTAGTAAAAGCACAGTGTCCTCTCTCCGAATTGTTTAGATACGCGATAATATTACGTTCAATGACGTCAGGTAGGGGGACATTTTTTATGGAACATTCACATTATGAAGAAGTCCCTGCAGATGTTTCAAAAAAGATAATTGAGCAAGTTGCCAGTGAAAGAGAAGAAGAGGGTAAGGAAGAGTAGTTTTGTATCAATAGAATTATTAGACAGTGTTAATGCGGCTGTTAGAAACTAAACGGCCGCATTAACTTTAATCTCGTAAATATCTCTATTATTTAACTGGATGTTTATTTTTGAATTAAGCAAAGTAATAGGGGTAGTTTGAGATGTGTTTAAGAATAAAAGAATGTAAGCATAAGAATATATTATCTATAAGGGATCGTAAAATTGAACAATAAAACAAACATCAAAGTCTTATCTGGCATGTTAATAGCATTGGGTGTGCTGATTCCATATCTCTTGGGACATGCCTTTGGTCTAAGAGGTGTATTCCTTTTGCCCATGCATTTCCCTGTACTTGTTTGTGGTTTAACGTGCGGGCCATTATATGGGCTTCTTTGTGGGATTATAACACCGGTTTTATCTAGTGTGTTAACAGGAATGCCTTCTGCATTTCCAATGCTTCCGGTGTTAATATGTGAACTGGCCATATTGGGTTTTGTTAGTGGTTGGACTTATAGAGTTAGGCAATCTTCAATTTATTTATCTCTATCTCTTTCAGTAATGTTGGGTAGGATCGCTAATGGGTGTTTGCTCGCTTTTTTATTAAGTTTTAAAAATGGAGAATTAGTTATTTTAACAGCTATCTATTCAGTTTTAAAAGGAATACCTGGAATAATAATTCAGTTAATTACAGTGCCTTTTTTGGCAAAACTGATTGAAATAAAGATAAATAAATTTACTGGAATTCAAGAAAAAGATTCTTTATCCTTATCCCCGCTTCTGCTTGAGCAAGTTCGCAATAATATTACTTCAGGGGTAAGTGACTGTATCTTAATAAAAAACAATGAGATAGTCGATGAAGAAAAGGGAAGAGGCATTTCCCCTTTAATCACTATTTATAAAAAAAGAAAGAAAAATTTGCGAGAATCTATCGTAGTAGATAAAGTTATAGGAAAGGCAGCAGCAATGATATGTGTTTCTGCGGGAGTAAGAGAAGTTTTTGCAGAAGTAATAAGTGTCCCCGCAGCAAGATTTTTAAAAGAAAAGAATGTCCCCAGAAGTTGGGATATTTTGTCTCCAAATATAAAAAATAGAAAGGGAGATGGGATTTGTCCCATGGAGTTTTCGGTTTTAGATGAAGATAATACGAAAAAAGGTGTAAATAAAATCTTAGCTACATTCGAGAAAATTAATAAGTTAAAGTAAATACAAAAAAATGCATATTGTACCGATGTATTATTTTTTTTTGTTATGTTATTTTTATATTATGTATTTTTAGAATAAAAAATTGTAGAAAATAAAATAAGGAAGGTGTGAACTATAGTGAAAAAACTGATTAAAAATAATGTTTCTTGGGTTGGCAAGGTAGACTGGGAACTTCTTAAATTTCATGGTGACGACTATTCGACACATAAAGGATCAACATACAATTCCTATCTTATAGAAGAAGAGAAAACAGTATTAATAGATACAGTATGGCAGCCTTTTGCAGAGGAGTTCGTTTCCAATTTACAAAAAGAAATTAATCTTGAAGATATCGACTATATTGTTATAAATCACGGTGAAGTTGACCATAGCGGTGCTCTCCCGGAATTAATGAAATTGATTCCAGATAAACCGATATATTGCACTGCGAACGCAGTGAAATCGCTTAAAGGACAATATCACCAAGATTGGAATTTTAATATAGTTAAAACTGGAGATAAGTTAGATATAGGAAACGGCAAGGAATTAATATTTGTAGAAATGTCTATGTTGCATTGGCCTGATAGCATGGCAACTTATCTTACTAGGGACAACATCTTATTTAGTAATGATGCATTTGGACAGCATTATGCGACAGAAAAACTTTATAACGATCTGGTTGACCAATGTGAGTTAAATGGCGAGGCAATAAAATATTATGCAAATATTTTGGCTCCCTTTAGCCCAATTCTAAAAAGAAAACTAAGTGAAATTTTATCTTTAAATTTGGACATAGATATTATTGCGACAAGCCACGGTGTTATTTGGAGAGAAAATCCAATGCAAATAGTGGATCTTTATTCTAAGTGGTCAGACAATTATCAAGAGAATCAAATAACTATCATATATGAAACAATGTGGGGTGCCACTAAAACCTTGGCAGAGAAAATAGCTGAAGGGATAGAATCCGTAGATAAAGATGTTACTGTCAAGCTCTTTAATTTGGCAAAGAATGACAGCAACGATTTGATTACAGAGGTATTTAAGTCAAAAACGGTGCTCATAGGCTCCCCCACTGTAGGGAACAACGTACTTCATAAAGTAGCTGGTTTTATACAGCTAATGAAGAGTCTTAAATTTAAAAATAAGAAAGCTGCTGCATTTGGATGTTACGGATGGAGTGGGGAGGCTACAAAAGTCATTTCTGAGTCGATGCGAGATGCAGGGTTTACTTTAATTGATGAAGACGGATTGAAAAATAATTGGAATCCTGATGAAAATGTAAAGAGTGAAGCCTTAAACTTCGGGATAAAAATAGCAAAAGCACAGTAATTTAAAATAATCCAAAGAGAGGAGAATTTTTATGAGTATGTTTTGTTATCAGTGTCAAGAGACCGTAATGAATAAAGGTTGCACAGTGACCGGGGTTTGCGGAAAAAACGAGGAGGTTGCAAATCTTCAAGATTTATTGATTTATACCTTAAAAGGAGTTTCTGATATAGTTGTAAAAGGCCAAGTCGTAACAGCAGACATTCCTGAGACAAATCATGAAGTTCTAAGAAGTCTTTTCATGACCATTACAAACGCTAACTTTGATTCAGAGGCGATAGAAAGACAAATTACAAAAATGTTATTACTTAGAAACACATTAAGAGATAAGGTGCAAAGTGATAAATTGCATGATTCAGCTCTTTTTGAGTCAGATACAAAAGAGTCCATGTTGAAAAAAGCAACAACTGTAGGCGTCCTGGCTACTGAGAATGAAGATGTTCGTTCCTTAAGAGAACTTGTGATTTATGGATTAAAGGGTATGGCCGCATATTTGGAACATGCTCTTAATATAGGTAAAGAAGATCTTTCAATAAATTCTTTCATATACGAAGCACTCGCGGCGACTATAGATGACAACTTAGGTGTAGATGAACTTGTAGCTTTAACACTTAAAACAGGTGAATATGGTGTAAAAGCAATGGCTTTACTTGATGAGGCTAATACCTCTAAATATGGTAATCCTGAGATTACTAATGTTAACATTGGGGTAAGAAAAAACCCTGCCATTCTAATTTCAGGTCATGACCTTACTGATTTAGAGCAATTGTTAGAGCAAACAACTGGTACAGGAGTAGATGTATATACTCACGGTGAAATGTTACCTGCTCATTATTATCCGGCTTTTAAGAAATATGATAACTTCGCAGGCAATTATGGAGGTTCATGGTGGCAGCAGGTTTCAGAATTTGAATCTTTTAATGGTCCTATTCTTTTTACAACAAATTGTATAGTTCCTCCAAAAAAAGAAGAGGTTAAAAAACGAATCTTCACAACAGGGTCCGCAGGATTCCCAGGATGCGAACATATTCTTACAGATGTTTCTGGGAAAAAAGATTTTTCTGCAATTATTAAAATGGCTAAAACCTTGCCGGCCCCGAAAGAAATAGAAACAGGACACATCGTTGGTGGGTTTGCCCATAACCAGGTTTTTGCTGTAGCGGATAAAGTAGTTGAAGCAGTTAAATCTGGTGCTATTAAGAAGTTTTTTGTTATGGCTGGCTGTGATGGCAGAATGAAATCAAGAGAATACTATACAGATTTTGCAAATAAACTACCTAAAGACACAATAATTCTTACTGCCGGTTGTGCAAAATATCGTTATAATAAACTTGATCTTGGCGATATCGGAGGTATTCCCAGAGTCCTCGATGCTGGACAGTGCAATGATTCCTATTCTCTTGCACTAATAGCCTTAAAACTAAAAGAAGTATTCGGGCTTGATGATGTGAACAAACTTCCTATCGCGTATAATATTGCTTGGTATGAACAGAAAGCTGTCATCGTCTTACTGGCCCTTCTATATCTTGGAGTTAAAAATATACACCTTGGTCCTACGCTTCCTGGATTTTTATCTGCCAACGTGGCTAAAGTGTTAATCGAAAACTTTGGTATAGCTGGAATTGGTACGGTTGAGGATGATGTTGCCATGTTTATGGCATAAAAAGTATAGAAGCAATTTAAAATAAAAATAGGAGTGATTGCAGTCTGGCATCTCACTCCTATTTTTATTTAATCAGACTATTTATTAGTTTTTTTGTTTTTAATATATTCATCTATCGCAATAGCTGCAGTTTTACCAGCACCCATGGCAAGAATAACAGTAGCTGCTCCCGTTACAATATCCCCACCCGCATATACTCCTTGGACAGATGTAGCTCCAGTTTTCGGATCAGCTTTAATATAGCCTTTTTTATTTAACTCCAACTCAGGGAAGGTGTCTAAAAGGACCTTATTTGCTCCTTGACCAATTGCCTCAATCACACAGTCTACTTTGAGAGAGAACTCACTATCTTTGATTGGGATAGGTCTTCTCCGTCCGGATTCATCCGGCGTCCCAAGTTCCATTCTAATGCATTTAATGGAAGCAACCTCTCCCTTCCCATTGTCAGAATATTCTATTGGATTAGTGAGCCAGCTAAAGCGTATTCCTTCTTCAACGGCATGAAAGTATTCTTCAATTCGAGCCGGCAATTCATCAAGCGTACGGCGATAGAATACAGTAACGTTCTTTGCTCCAAGCCTTTTGGCACAACGTGCCGCGTCCATTGCAACGTTTCCTCCTCCTATAACTGCGACGTTTTTAACCATTTTTACAGGAGTATCGTAAAGAGGAAATTTATAACTATGCATAAGATTTATTCTGGTTAAATATTCACTTGCTGAGTATATCCCATTCAGATTAGTCCCTTTGATCCCTTGAAAAAGGGGAGTGCCTGCCCCCACGGATATGTAGCAAGCGTCAAATTTTTGCATTATTTCTTGCATTGTAATTGTTTTACCGACCAATACATTACATTCTATTTTCACGCCAAGTTTTCTCATTGCAGAGATTTCAGTTTCTACAATTTTTTGGGGCAATCTAAATTCTGGTATGCCATATGTTAAAACACCTCCCGCGGAATGAAGTGCTTCAAAAACTATTACTTTATAGCCAAGTTTTGCCAAATCACCTGCAACTGTTAACCCTGAAGGGCCGGAACCTATTACTGCCACGTTTCCTTTTTTAAAAGAATTTTTTATATTTTCACTTTTAGATGTTTTTTTATTAGTATATTTCCAATCCGCCACTAGTCGTTCAAGCTTCCCAATTGCTACTGGTTGGAAACCCTTTATTTTGCCAACAGTACAAACACCTTCACATTGTGATTCTTGAGGGCAAACTCGCCCGCATACTGCAGGTAAATTTGTGTATTTATCTATCGTAGTAGCAGCAGCCTTTAAATCGTTCTCTTTGATTTGTTTTATAAAAGTGGGAATGTCTATAGAAACAGGACAAGCGGAAACGCAAGGTTTAGTTTTACAATTTATACACCTTGTTGCTTCTAACATCCCTTCATGCAATGAATATCCCAGACAAACTTCTTCAAAATTCTTTATTCTTAAATTGGGATCCTGTTCTTTTATGGGGGTTTTATCTTTTGAAAAATCTAAAGCCAAGGATGTTCACCTACTTCTGATAAGTATTTTTCAGAGGATTTATTTTCTTCTGTTTTATATTGCTTAAGCCTATTCATTAGTTCATTCCAATCGACTTTTTGGCCGTCAAACTCAGGTCCATCTACACAGGTGAAGAGAATTTTGCTATCAATGGAAACACGGCAACAGCCACACATTCCTGTTCCATCCACCATTAAGGAATTTAAAGAAACATAGATTGGGAGATTAATTTCTTTGGCTGTTAATGAGCAGTATTTCATCATTATTGTTGGGCCAATACACCATGAATAGTCAAAATTTTCTCCATTTTTAATGAGAGCTCTTATTGCATCGGTTACAACCCCTTTAGTGCCTTCAGATCCGTCATCAGTTGTTATTATTAATTTATCGGAGTATTTCGCACATTCATCCTTCATTATAACGTGATCAGAAGTTCTGCCCCCCAGAATTGTAATTACTCGATTATTTTCTATTTTGAGTGCTTTTATTATGGGGTAAAGAGCTGCAATTCCAACCCCGCCGCCAATCATTAAAACAGAACCATAGTTTTTAATTTTGCTTGGGGTTCCTAGCGGACCCAAAATATCCAGAATGCTTTCTCCTATGTTCAGCATTGACATTTTTGCTGTAGTCTTTCCTACGACTTGAAATATAAATCTAATTAAGCCTTTATTCTCATCACTATCGGCTATTGTTAGAGGAATTCTTTCTCCAGATTCATCAAGTCTCAGAACAGCAAATTGCCCTGCTTTTGCTTGTTGTGCAATTCGTGGAGCTTTGATCCAAATATCAAATTCACTCGGAGCAATACTCTCTTTAGAAACAATGGTAAACATGACGAACCTCCTTGGATTTCAAAACATAATGTGTTTAATTATAAATGATAAATTAGGTTTTTTTTCGTGCGTAATAGTTAATTTAGGCTATAATAAAAAAATAAATATAATTAATATAATCAAAAATATAAGCACAAAGGAGAGAATGCAATGTCAGTTATCGTTTATTCAACAAAAACTTGTCCATGGTGTGTTAAAGCAGAGGAGTATCTTACTTCACTCGGAGTTTCTTTTGAGGTAAAAAATGTTGCGGAAGACAAAGAAGCTGCAATGTTTGTAGTAAAGAAAACCAATCAGATGGGTGTTCCAGTTGTTCAAATAGGGGAGAAATTCATAGTAGGTTTTAATGCTGACGAAATTAAGAGTACCCTTCAAGAGCAAAAAATTATCTAATAAAGAATAATAGCCTGCTTACCAGGATATATCTTTTCATATACATTTTAAGATATTCTGAAATAGTGTTTGATATATTCAGGAGGTAGAAATGAACGATACTATTATAGAATTTAATTTTGGCTCTGCACTAGGCACTTCCAACGTGTCTTTTGAAAAACTCAATAAAACATATAATACCATTTGTATTAGAGCACTTGATTCCTTAAAAGGACAGGATTCTGATCTTAGTGGTTATGGTTGGCTTTCACTTCCCGAAAGCAATCTGACCACTATTAAAGCGATGGGAGACTGGCTTAAGGGTTATGACTCTATAGTGCAGGTCGGGATTGGCGGTTCTTCATTAGGTTCTCTTATGCTCAATCAGGCAATTTTAGGTGACTATTTTAATGATTTAGAAAATCACCCTAAGTTTTACGTAGCCGACAATCCTGACCCTGTAAAAATGATTTCCATCTGGAATAAAATAAAAAAAGGTAGCGTTGCTCTTGTAGGAGTAAGTAAATCTGGTAATACCGTAGAAACTACAGCACAATTCTTGTGGTTTAGGGAAAAAATGAAGACCCTCGATTTTGTGCGGGGGGACGTAGATAATAATATATTAGTTATAACTGATCCCAATGACGGTATGTTTAGGGATTTCTCTAAGGAGTGTAGTTGTAAGGTTATTGACTTGCCATCATCAGTAGGCGGGAGATACTCTGTATTATCATCAGCAGGGCTCGTAACGGCACATGCGATGGGAATTAATATAGACAACTTACTTTTTGGAGCGGAAAAAATGAGCAAGTTCCTTTTTTCGTCTGATTGCGACCTTAATCCAGCTTGTATTTTGGCAAAACTAAATTGTTTTCATGAAAAGTCAGGCAGACATATATCTGTAATGATGCCTTACTCCAGTAAGATGTTATTTTTTACAGAGTGGTTTGCTCAGCTTTGGGGTGAGAGCTTGGGTAAAGAGAGAAAAGGGACCACCCCTCTGCGTTCAATTGGTGCAACTGATCAACATTCACAGCTTCAACTATATTTGGATGGCCCAGAAGACAAGTTTTTTACAATTATTACGATAAAAAAACAAGATGAAGAGATTTTTATTCCCAGCACTGATATAAAGGCCTTCTCTTCGCTTTCATATCTTAATTCTATGGAGATAGGAGAGATGTTGAAATTAGAAGCGATTAGCACTGTTGCTGCTTTAATAAAATCAGAACGTCCTGTAGTGCTAATTGAGCTAGAAAGATTGGACGAAAAAACACTGGGAGCTCTAATCTTTTTTTATCAGTTTTTAACAGCTCTCACTGGGAAAATGAAAGATATAAATCCTTTCAATCAGCCTAGTGTTGAGCAGGGGAAGCGGTATACGCGCGGACTTATGGGTTGTAAAGATTTTACAGATGATGTAAAAGAAGTAAAAGAATATATTACAAAACTTAAAAACAAATCTATAAAATTTTAACCTTTAGACTAGTAAGATATAGTAAGTTTTATAAATTGTCCCTGTAAATTCCAACTTTTCTCAATTACATTCCCTTTTTCTCCCGGCTGTTTCCAGGGGATCATATTGGCTTCCCCGAATGCGTCAACGACCGTTATGTATCTTGCTCCGCTATCGTCAATATATAAGTATACGCCTTCGTCCTGCTGTTTTGCCATATAAAGAAACCTCCGAAAATACTATAATATTAGGTCTATATACATGTTACTACAACAAAGCTTAATGAGCTAGTAACAAAACAAAAACTTAGTAATTTAGTTAAAACTAAAAATATATAATAAACATAATTAGAATATTTTGGATAATAAATATACTATTTGCCAATTTATATTGCTTGTTTTAGCTGGTATAATATATCTATAAGGTTATATTAAAAATAAAGTATATGAAGAAGATAAAGCTTGAAATTCTCTCAATATCAGATTATAAATAGTAGTAAAAAAGCGATTTCGAGATCTCGAAATCGCTTAATAATTGTCTGGTGGGCGATAATGGGTTCGAACCATCGACTTCCACCGTGTGAAGGTGATACTCTACCGCTGAGTTAATCGCCCTAAAATAAAGCAAAGAAAGTATACTAGTTAAACTGTTTTTTATCAACTGTTAATCACATTAAAGAGTTTTTTAAATTACTATAAAGCGTATTAAATTTATATAGGTTATATGTTACACTTAGTAACTAATTGAGTATATATATTATATAGCAAAGGACTCTTTAGTGTTTCTAAAAAAGTAATTTTTTCTATTTTGCATTAGTATTAATGTGTAAAACTAATTTAAAAAAACATTTGACTATCAAAAATCATAAAGAGTTAGGAAAAGTTTCTATGTTCACTGTGAATATAAACATTTGTGTTTTTGACTTGTGTACAAATTGAGTTAAATAATTATTGATATAATATATTGGAGGTTATATAGACATGCCGAAACCATGGTGGCGTGAAACAATTGAAACTGTTTTTTGGGCTTTGATATTAGCTCTTATATTAAGGACTTTTGTTATCCAAGCTTTTTGGATTCCAAGCTCTTCTATGGTCCCAACATTAGAAATAGGGGATCGAGTACTTGTTTTAAAGTTTTGGTATTCTTTACCAAAAACAGAGCCTGAAAGAGGACAAATAGCTGTATTTAAGTATCCAGTTGACCCCAGAAGGGATTTCGTGAAAAGAATAATCGGGTTACCCGGAGAGAAAGTCGAAATACGCGATGGTACAGTCTACATAAATGAGAAAGAATTATTTGAACCCTACGTTAAAAATACAGATACATACGACATGGAACCTATAGAAGTCCCAGATAAAAAATATTTTTGTTTGGGAGATAATAGACCCAATTCTCAAGACGGACGCTTCTGGGGATTTGTGCCCAAGAAATTTTTGAGAGGTCCCGCTGTTTTTAGATATTGGCCAATAACGAGGATTGGATTAATTAAATAAATGGGCCGTACAGTTTGGTACCCTGGCCATATGGCAAAAGGCAAGAGACAGTTAGAAGCACTTGCCAATACAATAGATTTTATAATTGAGGTTCGGGACGCTAGGGCCCCGAACCTTTCTTCGTCCCCCTTATTAGATATTTTTGAAAATAGAATTCAAATAATAGTGGTTCTTTCAAAAGCAGATTTGTCTGAAAAAAACGTATCTAATGAATGGGTTCGTTTTTTAAATAAACAAGGCATGATGGCACAATCCTTAGACCTAAGAAAAGGGAATGTAAGTAAACTAAAAAAAGATATAACGAGAAAGAAGCCTTATTACAGAGATCTGAGATTGGCGGTTGTGGGCATACCTAACGTTGGGAAATCAATCCTAATTAATCAACTTGTTGGACGTAAAGCAGCATTAGTAGGGGGAGTCCCAGGTGTAACAAAAGGTGTCTCGTGGTTTAGAGGTCAAGGATTCCTATTGGCAGATTCCCCGGGGATACTTGATCCGCACAGTGACAAAAGAGCTCATAGAATTCTTTCTTGGATTGGATCATCAAAAGGACAAGTAATAGGTAGTTACGAAGAACACGCAAAAGAGTGCATATCTTTTATGATTAAAAAAGATATTTGGTCTGGATTAGAGAAAACATGGGGTATAAAACCTGAAGGTACAACTTCAGATATATTAAAAAATATTGGGAATAGGTTGGGAAAACTATTACCCGGTGGTGTTATAGATTTGGAAACTTCAGGCAAGATTTTTCTAGAAGCCTTTGCTACAGGAAAATTTGGATGTATGAGTTTGGAAAAACCCAATGAGCCTCCTCTATGGGAGCTTCTTTAATTATGCTGGGGCATATTCCTGTAATAGCTGGTACTGATGAAGTTGGACGCGGTCCTTTAGCAGGTCCTGTTGTTGCAGCAGCAGTAATTATAAATAAACGCCAACACGCTATTCTTCTAGGAGAAGGACTGCGCGATTCAAAAAAAATCTCTCATAAAATAAGAATGAGGCTTTTTTTACGATTGTCAGAACTAGGAGTTGTTTGGAGGGCACAGGCTGCATCTCCCCAAAAAATAGATAGTATCAATATATTACAAGCATCATTGTGGTGCATGAGAAGAGCCATTGAAAAACTTCCTATTGTTCCGGACTTAGTTCTTGTTGACGGGAATCAGAACATTCCTAATGTATCTATAAAACAGAAATGTATTGTCAAAGGAGATGACAGGGTTCCGGTGATAGCTTTAGCATCAGTGATAGCAAAAGTATTACGCGATAATGCAATGATTGAATTAGATAAAATCTATTCTGAATATGGCTTTGCATCTAATAAGGGATATCCCTCCTTAAAACATAGAGAAAAATTAAAAAAAATTGGCCCCTCTCCAATACATAGGATGTCTTTTAGAGGTGTGCTCATTTCTGAAGAAAATGTCTCTTGAGAGAGCACTTGAACTTTATATTAAAGAGCATGCAGTAAAGAAGAGAGATATAAAAGAAACTGAAACTATTTCTCTTCCAAAACATTTACGTCTAGGTAGAATGGGAGAAGATATCGCGTGCGAGTATTTGGTATCTAACGATTATGAAATAATCGATAGAAACGTCAGGTATCGTTGGGGCGAAATAGATATCATTGCAAAAGACAGTGAAACCTGTGACTTAGTTTTTGTAGAAGTTCGAACGAGAACGATTGGCAAGATAATGCCCCCTGATAAAACAGTAGGACCAGAAAAACTCAAAAAACTTATTCGATCGTGTAGGACTTGGGTAGAGAACAAACAATACTCCGCTTTTTGGAGAATAGACCTTCTGGCAATTACGGTAAAAGAAGATAATTCTTACGATACTGAACACATAAAAAATATCACGGAGGCGATACTGTGAATTATGTTTCCGGAATTACATTGCGCGGAATACAAGCCATTCCAGTGGAAGTGGAAGTTGAAACAACAGGGGGGCTATTTCAAATATCAGTAGTAGGGTTACCGGATACTGCTGTTAAAGAAGCGCGAGAAAGAGTTAGAGCAGCTCTGAGGAGTGTAGGCATAAACATCAAAGGGAGAGTGGCCATTAATCTTGCTCCGGCAGATATACCCAAAGAAGGAGCACTATTAGACTTGTCAATGGCAGTTGGTATTGCCTGTTCACAGGGGGGGGTAAAAGTAAAGAACCCCTCGTTATTTCTAGGAGAATTAGCATTAGATGGGCGGCTGAGAAAGGTAAAAGGAGCAGTACCTGCTGCTTTTTTAGCAAAAGAGAAAAACTTTGATTTGTATATACCTGAAAAAAATGCCGATGAAGTAGGGCTCATAGAGGGAATAAGAGCATACAAAGTCTCAACTTTGAACGACTTATTTGAACATTTGAAGGGTAAGAAGGAACTACCTCTGGTTGAGCACACTTTTATAAACGATATAGAGCCGGAAGCAAATCCCGATTTTTCAGATATAAAAGGACAAACCGTAGCTAAAAGAGCACTAGAAATTGCTGCGGCCGGACATCATAATATTCTTTTTGTAGGGTCGCCAGGTTCTGGAAAGACAATGTTGGCCCGGGCTTTAAAGAGCATTTTGCCACCTCTTTCGTATGAAGAATTAATAGAGGTACTCTTGCTAAAAAGTACGGCAGGAGTAGATTTTTCAACTTTGCAGGAAAGGCCCTTTCGATCAGTGCATCACACCGCGAGTGCCGTTGCACTATGTGGCGGAGGAGTGCATCTACGTCCAGGAGAAATAAGTTTGGCTTCGAGAGGAGTTCTTTTTCTTGATGAATTTCCTGAGTTTACACGGGATGTTTTGGAGTCCCTTCGCCAACCGTTGGAAGATGGACATATAACGGTAAGCAGAGCCGCTGGAAGTGTAGTTTACCCCGCCAAGGTTCTTATGGTTGCAGCATGTAATCCATGTGCATGTGGGTACTACGGAGATCCTGTTGAGCGGTGCAGCTGTTCTCCTTCTGCATTAGATCGTTATAGAAGGCGTTTATCCGGTCCTATATTAGATAGAATTGACTTGCACATATCAGTTCCAAGACTTATGCCGGAGGAGCTTGTATCACTAGAAGGCAAAAACGGTGAAAGTAGTTTTGATGTTAGGAAAAGAGTAAAAGAGGCTCGTTTACGTCAGGAAAAAAGATGGAATAAATTAGGATTTCAGTGTAACTCAGAAATACCAGAAAAAATTCTTCGTCATCATGTGCAAATTAAACCCGAAGTAAGAGAATTTTTATTGAAATCACTTAATAGAGTTAGACTTTCGGGTAGAGGTCTTTCTAGAGTGCTTCGTGTTTCACGTACGATAGCAGATCTTGAAGATACAGAGCGAATAGAAATACAACATGTCGCAGAGGCGTTAAGCTATAGAGAAGGAGAAGCTCTTTCGTGGATGAGGTCCTAAAAGCACTACTTTTGTTAAATAAAGCGGGCTTAGATGTCCGGGCTTGGGAAAAGATAATAGCAAAAAAAATGAGTCCTGAAATGCTATGGAAAAGCAGCATTGAAAAAGTTAAGGAATTAGGATTTACTGAATCTGCATTAACAAAAATAAGAGAAGACGAAAAAAGGGGATGGGCTGAAAGAGAAATTGAAAAAAGCCAAAAACTTGGTATAAAAATAACGACATTTCTCGATAACAACTATCCAGAAACTCTTTCTGTTCTAAAAGATGCGCCATTACTACTTTATTGGAAGGGACATACAACAAACATTTCTTTTAAGACCATTGGCGTCGTAGGAACAAGGAAATCAACAGTATACGGGCAAAGAATAGCGGAGCGCATTGGAATGTGTTCTGCACAAGCAAACATATCTTTAATAAGTGGGGGAGCATCAGGTATAGATGAATTTGCTCACTCCGGTGTTTGTAAAATTAATGGTAGAACTTTTGCTATTTTAGGAAATGGAGTAGATATAGATTATCCTCGCTCAAATTCAGAGCTTTTTGCTAGAATCCGTGAAAAAGGTGCGTTAATTTCAGAGTTCCCGCTAGGAACAAAAGGGGAACCGTGGAGATTCCCTAGAAGAAATAGGATAGTAGCTGCTCTTTCAGAGAAGCTTATAGTGGTAGAAGCCCCTATAAAAAGTGGAGCTATGATCACGGCCCGGATCGCCATAGATCTAGGCAAGGAGGTTTGGGCTGTTCCCGGCCCTATAAATATGCAAGTTTCAGAAGGCTGTAACAGGCTTATTTTTGATGGTGCATATCCTTATATCAACGATGATGTTTTTTGGGGTATCCAAGAGCATTTTGAATCTGTTTCTAATGTGTCAGACAAATTGAAAAAAATAAATATAGAGTCCCTGTCTTCAGAAGAGATAACAGTAGTGCATTTTCTACTTCGTTCAGGTGGGCACACTATAGACAATATCGCAAATGAAGTTAAGATGGACGCCGCAAACGTATTAAAAACGATTGCGATTTTATCTGCAAAAGAAATAGTTTACACATCAGCTCCCGGCAGGTATAGCGTAAATATCTGAAAGAGGTGTCATATATGACTACAAAAAAAGATGTAGAAATTAAAACTAAAAAAATTGCTCCTAAAAAGACAAGCAAGAAGACAGCTAAAAAGGGGAGCGTAAAAGTTTCTGATTTTGAGGGGAAAAAACTCGTAATTGTTGAGTCTCCTGCCAAGGCAAGAACTCTAGAGAAAATATTAGGAAATGAATATAAGGTTTTAGCCAGCATTGGACATGTAAGAGATTTACCTAAAGCACGATTGGCAATTGATATCGAAAACAACTTTGACCCCGAGTATATTAATGTAAGAGGAAAAGCGCAGTTAATTAAAGAGCTTAAAAACGCATCATCTGTAAGTAAGACGACATTCTTAGCATCGGACCCTGACCGCGAAGGAGAAGCCATTTCATGGCATCTAGCAACATTGCTTGAGTTAGATCCAAGAACAAAGTGTAGGATAAGGATGCATGAAATTACAAAGAATGGAGTAATAGGAGCTATATCTAAACCAGACACAATTGATATGAACAGGGTGGATGCACAACAAGCACGCAGGGTGTTGGACCGTTTAGTCGGTTATCAACTTAGCCCATTGCTCTGGAATAAGGTGCAAAAAGGACTTTCTGCCGGTCGAGTGCAATCAGTAGCCCTAAAAATAATTTGTGCCAGAGAAGACGAAATAAACAAGTTTATTCCTGAAGAATACTGGCTGATAGATGTTAATGCGAAGTCGGTTGATGGAGAAAATAGACACTATCTTTTACGGGTTGATAAATATAAAGGTAAGTCCTTAAAAATTAAGAATGCCGACGAGGCAAAAAAAATAGAGACAGAAATAAAAGACAATATTCTAAAAGTAGATAATTTCTCAAAAAAGAGCACGACAAAATCAGCGTTGCCTCCATTTAAGACAAGCACCCTGCAGCAAGAGGCTTCACGCCGTTTCGGTTTCGGCTCAAAAAGAACGATGAGAATAGCACAATCTCTTTATGAGGGAGTAGAGATGCCAGGAAGAGGTCCTACTGGATTGATTACCTATATGAGAACAGATAGTTTAAGGATCGCACCAGAAGCGATTAGTGCGGCTCGAGAATATATAGAGAAAGAATTAGGCAAAGAATATTTGCCAACAAAAGCTAATGAATACAAGGATAAAGCTAACATACAGGATGGACATGAAGCGATAAGAGCAACGGACCCATCTTTAACACCAGAATCTATAAAAGAATTTTTATCTCCCGAACAATATAGTTTGTATAATCTCATATGGAGTCGTTTTATAGCTAGTCAAACAGAAGCTGCACGCATATCTCGATCTACAATCACATGTAGTAGTGGAGACTATACTTTGAAACAGGCAGGAATTGTAGTGGACTTTGATGGGTGGGGAAAACTTTATCCTCTGGGAGTAAAGAGCACAATTATAGAAACGGCAGTAGATGGTGAGCCCTTACAAGTTATAGATATAAAGAAAGATCAGAAATACACAAAACCACCAGCACGTTACTTAGAAGCAGGATTAATAAAAGTGCTTGAAGAAAAGGGGATAGGACGTCCTTCTACTTATGCGGTAATAATAGACACGTTATTTACACGTAGATATGTCGAATTTGCTGAAGAAGATAAGAGGTTAATCCCAACTAAACTAGGATTATTGGTAAATAAGTTTTTAATAAAATATTTTTCTGATTTTATCAATGAAGACTTTACGGCTGAAATGGAAGAAGAATTTGATAAGATTGAATCGGGTAAAAAGCAGTGGCGTGAAATAATATCTTCGTTTTGGAGTGGTTTTAAGCCAATATTAGATGATGTGGCAAAAAATGCCGAGAATATGCATCCTGAACCTGAGTTTATTGGCGAAAAATGTCCCGACTGTGGAAACGAGCTGATTATAAAGCATGGCAGATTTGGGGAATTTATTGCGTGCACTGGGTATCCTGACTGTAAATACACAAGAAAAATAGTCCGAAGCATTGGAATCAAATGTCCTAAATGCGAAGAGGGAGAACTTGTAAGAAGAAGAGCCACAAAAGGCAAAGTTAAGGGACGTTTTTTCTACGGTTGTTCGAGATTCCCTGACTGTGACTATATAACGTGGCAAAACCCCAAATTAAAAGCGAACAAAAACGGGGCAGAAGGTTCTGCTTTAACAAAGAAAATTGAGTCAGACTAAAACAGTAATAGTTATAGGTGGGGGTTTGGCTGGAACAGAAGCTGCCTGGCAATTAGCAGAGCGAGGCATTCATGTGCATTTATATGAAATGAGGCCAAATAAAACAACTCCGGCACACACAACTTCTTTTTTAGGAGAACTTGTTTGTAGCAATTCTTTTGGCGGAGAAAATACAACAACCCCAGCAGGGATCTTAAAGGAAGAATTAAGGACACTTAACAGTCTGCTCCTTCAATGTGCAGAGAGAACAAAAGTCCCTGCTGGGAATGCACTCGCTGTTGATAGAGATCTATTCTCAGAATTAGTTGAGAATAAAATAAGCAATCATCCCAAAATAAAGATAATACGAGAAGAGCAAATTTCAATGCCGTCGTTACCTACAATTATAGCGACCGGTCCTTTAACTTCACCAGCCTTCGCAAAAGAATTAAAGAGAAAAGTAGGAGCAGATTTTCTTTATTTTTATGATGCGGTTGCACCTATAATTACCTATGAAAGTATCGACAGAAAATTGTCTTTTAAGGCTAATAGATATGGGGACAAGGGCGATTATATTAATTGTCCAATGGATGAACAAACATATCATGAGTTCTGGGAAGCTTTGACGGAGGCTGAGACGGCGCAGAGACATAGTTTTGAAGAAGAAATTCACCATTTCGAAGGATGTTTGCCGATAGAAGTGATAGCAAAAAGAGGAGTACAAACTTTACTTTTTGGTCCATTGCGTCCGGTCGGATTAACTTCTGCAATAGATAATAATAAAAAAGTTTGTGCAATTGTACAGCTACGGCAAGATAATAAAGATGGCACACTCTATAATATGGTAGGGTTTCAAACAAATTTAAAGTGGGGAGAGCAGGAAAGGGTTTTTCGTTTAATTCCAGCACTTAAGAATGCAGAGTTCGTACGTAAGGGCGTTATGCACAAAAACCTATTTGTTTGTGCACCTAAAGTACTTGACCGCTTTTTACGTTTGTCTAACGAGGAACCGCTGTATTTAGCGGGTCAAATAACAGGCGTTGAAGGCTATGTTGAAAGTATTTCAACAGGGATGGCTTCAGCTATTTTTATGTTTGCACATATTATGGGGCATGAAATGCCTGTTTTCCCTCCAGAGACAGCCATGGGATCTCTTTTATATTATTTATACTCTGCTCTTCCAGAGACCTTTCAACCAATGAATGTCAACTTAGGCATCTTTCCCAAATTACCTGGGAAAAAAATTTACAAGCGGACGTTGCGTTGTGAAGCTTACGCAAAAAGATCTAAGGAACATATTAATAGATTTATTAATACGTATAAGCATCTTTTTGTCTCAGATTGATTTTGAACAAGTATTTAGAGTTTTTAATGCAATCAAGTAAAAACACTCCTTTTATCTTTAAGTTACTACATCCCTACACAATAAATTTATTGAAATTTGTGCTATAACTGTTAAAATCATAATATGTCTAACAATATTCTTTCTCATATTGATTCTTTTATAAACTACTTACAAGCAAGAGGTCGTTCTGAGAACACACTTGTCAATTATTCTGTGGACCTAAAGCAATTTTCAGAATATTTAGAAAAGCAAGGTATAGGCGACATAAAAGATATAGACTTAGAAGCAGTAAGGATTTTCTTAAGCAATATAATAGGCATCGGAATTTCAAAAACATCTGCTGCTAGGAAACTTTCGGCAGTTAGAGGGTTCCTAAAATGGCTCACTATAAGAGGGTTTTTATCATCAAATCCTGCAGCACCTCTGAAAGGACCGAAATTACCTTCTTCTTTGCCCAGGGCCCTTTCATATGAGGATACAGATAGACTTTTAACAGAAGGGCCAAGCTTGGGCAAAAATTATGATAGGGATAGGTTAATTCTCGAGCTTATGTATGGTTCCGGTCTGAGAGTTTCTGAATTGGTTGAATTAAATTGGGAAATGATTGATCTGGAGACAAGGACTCTTCGAATTATGGGTAAGGGTTCGAAAGAAAGGATAGTTCCTTTTAGTAAGAAAACATTGGGTTTGTTAGAAGATTGGTCTCTAATAAACAACACGACACAAAAAGGCCCTTTGTTTACATCAAAAAAAAGCAACGCAGAAAGATTAACAGTAAGAACGGTGCACAGAGTTGTCTTACGTTCAGCTACTAAAATTGGTCTGCATGGGGTATCACCTCATACGTTAAGACATTGTTTCGCAACACACATGCTTGAAAACGGAGCTCCGCTTCGAATCATTCAGGAGCTTTTAGGACATGAGAGCATAGCAACAACCCAGAGATACCTTACTATAACTGTTGAAGAGGCGAAGAGGAGTTATATGTCGGCCCACCCAAGAGCAAATGAATAGAACTTAAGGGGATAAGGGGGATTTTTATGGAGACGCCAAAGGAATTAATGGAAGCACGGCCAAAAATAGATAGCCCAGCAGCGATGCAAGATCTTTTGGAGAAAACCAGGATTGTAGGGCGGGTTTTACAATCAAACAAAAATGTAGGTGCACCTGATTATCCTAAACTTGCAAGGCTTATGTCCGATTTATCCGTAGCTAATGTTTATGTAATGAGTAAGGACGGAACTTTGTTAGGATATGCTTGGATTAGTGAATATAACTGTTCTATTATGAATGACATCCTCTTAGCAGAATCAATGCCTAAATCCTACGTATATAAAATGAATAATATACAAGAATCTGTTTTAAACTACACAGATCATGGATTATGTGCATATGCAGATCAACCTTGTACTTATTCAAATAAAAATGTTCTTATAGTGCCGATTAATGGTTCCGGTGAACGTCTCGGCACTTTGATATTAGCACGGTTTGGCCATCAGTTTGACACTAGAGATCTTGTTTTAGCTGAGTATCTCTCTACTGTATTTGCGCTTGAAATTTTAAATGACAGAGGGCGCCTAATAGAGAAACATAGTAGAGAGCTTCTTGTTGTCCAGATGGCAATGAAAGTTCTTTCATATTCAGAGATTGAGTCAATTCGACACTTGTTAAAAGAGTTGGGTGCTACCGAAGGGGTTATCGTTGCCAGTAAAATAGCAGATAGAGTTGGTGTTACCAGAAGTGTAATTGTAAATGCATTAAGAAAATTAGGTAGTGCCGGCATACTTGAAAGCAGCAGTTTGGGTATGAAGGGAACGTATATAAAAGTTATCAATCCCTTATTTCTTGAAGAATTAGGAGTCGTTTTTGAAAATAAAAGGAGAATATGATGAATAAAAAAATTTTAATAGCGGAAGCATCTGCTCATAATAGAAATGTTCTTAAGGAAATTCTTTCGCAAAATTCTTATGAGGTTGTTGGAGAAGCAACAAGTATAGAAGAAGCTCTGGATAAAATTAAAGTGTTATCTCCTGATATTTTAATATTGGACATGTTACTGCCTGGGATAAACGGAGTCGATTGCATAAAGTCGTTCAAATCCGTACAATCAGAAATTGATATAATTTTGTTGAGTATATTGGGACAACAGGAGATGGTCCTAGAAGGAATAGTAGCTGGTGCTAAAGATTTTCTTATAAAACCATTTCAGACTGATGACGTAAATCTTGTCCTAAAAAAAATATGTATTAAATAAAAAAACATTATAAATTGTGTCAAACGTGTTTTTATATGGTAAAATCCAACGTTGACAGTAAAATGATTTTTTTAAAAACAAAGATAAAATTTGGAGGTTTGAACCGCAAATGGAAGAAAAATCGTCAACAGTTGTAGTTGGTGACGTCCTCACAGGAACAGTTGAGCATATAGCTCCATACGGGGCTTTTGTGAGGCTTGAATCTGGTCAAAAAGCAATGATTCATATTTCAGAACTTTCTCACGGGTACGTAAAAAAAGTTGAAGACATTCTTGAAATAGGACAAAAAATAAAAGCAAAAGTCATAAAAATAGATGAAAAAAATAGAATTGACCTTTCAATGAAGATAGCTCAGCAAAAAGAAACAGAACCCGTTGTTCCGCAGCAGAGAGAGGAAGATTTTGAAAAAAAATTAAGCAACTTCTTAAAGTTTAGCGATGAAAAAATGGCTGATTTAAATAACAAAATAAAAGATTCTCGTGGAACGAAACGACGCGGAGGGGGAAGCGTTTCTGCTAAAAAACCTAATTAAATGAATTCTAAAAACGAGAGCTCTTATTATTGTCCAGGAGAATCTTGTTCAATTCATTGGACTCCCTTAACCCAAAATGATCACAAAATTCTTTTAAAGCAAAATAGGGGACGTAATTTTCATTTGTCTTACATTGTTGCGGTTGCAAAACGTTGTACTTTTGGCTATCCACAAGTATTAGTTTGTAGTCCTTTACCTTTAGAAAAAATCCTATTTCCCACGGTCTTTTGGTTGACATGTCCATTCTTAATAAAAAAATGTGGGAGGCTTGAATCTGCTAAGCAGATTAGTAATTTGGAAGAAATATTCCGAAGCAAGCCAAAGGAAGTAGAAGAGTGGCATAAAGCCTATTCTAGTTTACGAGAGAAGCTTATAACCATAAAGCCCATAAATAGTACTAGTAGTACGAAAAAAATACCAGATAAGGCAATGGAATATTTACTCAGTAAAGGGGTTGGAGGAATAGACGTTAAACACGCTCCTTTTGCAGTAAAGTGCCTTCACTTACAAGTGGCTACATGGCTAGGTATGAGGAAACACCCTGCTGCTCAATGGTTAAACGATAAAATTGGAGTTTTAGAATGTGCGGAAGCTTTTTGTGACCCGAATAAATTATGAAAAACTTTAAATTTTTGACTAAACTATTGACATTTTTGCAATAAACTGTAGAATTACCCATCGTGTAGTTAGCGTGAGCCGTTAGCTCAGTCGGCAGAGCACCGGACTTTTAATCCGGGTGTCTCGGGTTCAAGTCCCGAACGGCTCACCATTTACGCGGTCCCATCGTCCAGAGGCCTAGGACACCGCCCTTTCACGGCGAAAACAGGGGTTCGAATCCCCTTGGGACCGCCAAATTATTCTGCCAGCGTAGCTCAGTTGGTAGAGCAGCGCACTCGTAATGCGCAGGTCTCCGGTCCGAGTCCGGACGCTGGCTCCAGTGATAATTAAGGTCTCCGATTATTATATCGGGGATCTTTTTTTTTTAGAAAAATTTATTTATTCTATAAAATATAAATAATAAATTGTATTTATAAAGATTTTTTTCAAACATC
>Ga0255345_1000613_pt1 | contig 57683 bp, 60 predicted proteins | sample wastewater_treat_6_FD_192415 | JGI IMG/M metagenome (GOLD analysis project Ga0255345, IMG submission 192415) | Wastewater microbial communities from Lulu Island WWTP, Vancouver, Canada - plant20 | ecosystem: Engineered > WWTP > Wastewater > Unclassified | place: Canada: Vancouver, British...
GACGGTGTTTGACGGTGTTTGACGGTGTTATGCGTCTGACGGTGTTATGACGGTGTTTATTGTGACGTCTGTGCTCCGTTTGACGGTGGGGTTTGACGGTGGGGTTCGGCGAGGTTGATTATTGCTGCAACGAACGGGAATTATGTTCGACAGGATCTACAGAAGGGACCTCGGCATCGGCCTCGCGCGTCGCGCCAAGCTCCTTCAGCGTCCGCGCGCCAGGGACGAGTTTGTGCTCCCAAGAACCTACCGCCTTGTTGAAGCTCTCGACGGCGCGATCCAGGCTGCCCCCGACCTTCGAAAAATGCTCCGCAAAATTTTGCAACCTCTCGTAGAGGCTCTTCCCCGCCTCGGAAATCTTCTGAGCATTCTCAGCGAGCCGCTCCTGATTCCATCCGAGGGCCACGACGCGCAAAAGCGCGATCAGCGAGGTAGGCGTCGCAATCAGGACCTTGCTGGCCCAGCTGTCCTCGATCAGCTTGCGATCCGCCTCGAGCGCCGCTGAAAAAAACGATTCCCCCGGGATGAAAAGGACCACGAAGTCCGGAGAATTTTCAAACTGCGCCCAGTAGGACTTCAGCGAAAGACGCTTGATATGATCCCGCACCGCCTGCGCGTGCGCCAAAAGATGTGCCTGTCGCGAATTTTCGTCGGAGGCCTCGAGCGCCTTCATGTAGCAATCGATCGGGGCCTTGGCATCGACCACGACCGTCTTGCCCGCCGGCATGCGAACTACCATATCCGGACGAAGTTTGCCATCACCCCCATCGACGGAAAACTGCTCGTCGAAATCGCAGTAAGCCGACATGCCGGACAGCTCCGCTACGCGCCGCAACGTAAGTTCACCCCAGCGCCCGCGCGCCGCAGGATTTTTCAGCGCGGTCGCAAGAGAGCTGGTTTCGATGGATAGGCGCGCCTGCCCCGCCTCGACGCTCTTTAGCATCCCCTTTATTCCTCCGTAGGCCTCCTCGCGTTTTCCCTCGATATCCGATATCGCGCGATCGAGACGCTCCAGAGCATCTTTGAGAGGACGCACCTGCTCGCCGAGCTTCGGCTCGGCCTGTTTGATGAACTCGTCGCGACTCTCCTTGAGGACCTTCGATGATACCCCCTCGAAAAGCCGTTCAAGATTCGAAAGATTTTCGCGCTCGCGATCGAGCCCCTCTTTGGCATCCTGCGCACGCTGATTGGCTATCTGAATCCTTCCCTCATATTCCTTTTTGCGAAGGAGATAAAAAACAGCGACAGCGGCAGCGCCAAGAACCATTCCGATCAGAAGATATATTATTGATGTCATAACCGATATCTAAGTAAAGGCGCCCTCATTGGCAAGAAAATTGGGGAGAGAAACGGCTTGTGTCCCCAATTGTTACCTTTTGAATATATTCCTTATCCCCTCCTTGATTGGCGCAATTTTTTTCACCCGCTCAAGCGCCTTCTCGGGCAGAGATGCCGAGACGCGGCGCAGTATCTCATCGGCGATCCCTCTCGAAAGCTCGGCGGAGACTGAAAACTTTCCGGTCGAGAGGTCGCCGCTCACGGCGGTATCGACCTCGATAGGAGCGCGATTCAACCGCAGGAACTGATTTATCAGTTCCCCCTTCCCTCCCCCTCCCGCCTCAAGCCCGTATATCGTCGCATGATGAGATGAAGTGAGAAGATTTTTCACGGCCTTCCCCTTGCTGCTCACCTCAATCGAGCCGGCCGCTATTTCAAATGGGACGGAGCCGGCATAAAAAGATGAGAAGGCGGTGATCGGGGTGCTGGAGAGCCCGCCCGCCACATCGAACGATATGGAATCGCCGAGGAGATCAGCCATCCCCTCAACCGATAGTTTTCCGCCAGTCCCCCCTACCTTTCCCTCCATCTCTATCCCGGTCGGCAGCTCCCCCTCCTTGCGCGCGGCCCTGATATCCTCGATGGAGATATCCACCTCCCGAAGCTCCAGGTTCTGACCATTCACATCGTTGCGATATAAAACGCGACCATCCTCGATTTCAACATCATCTACGACGAGCTCCCACCCCTTCCCCGCTGCTTCATCTCCTTTTTTCCCCTCCCCCTTCGCCGGAGACTCGCGCTCCCCAAGATCGAGGGCATCCCAGTTCGCGGATTTCCTCCCGGTGATCACATAGTTTATCTCCGGCTTTTTCAGCTCCACCTTTTTGGCGCGCAGTTTGCCGCGCAGGAGATCGAAAGGCGCGACGCTTATGAAAAGTTTTTCAGCGCTGGCGAGCAGAAACTGAGGCTCTTCCTTCCCCGCGGGATAGATCTTGATTTCCTTGAGCGAGAGGCTCGCGGAAAAAATTCCCAGCGAATAACCTCCGATGTCGAGGGCGAGCCCAGCGACATCATGCCGCCTCTCCTCGATCATCCTCCTTGCCGCCAGCGATCCGTACAAAGCCACGGCGATCAGCAAGAGAAGGAGCGCTGCCAAAATCATCATCAGTTTTTTCTTCATAGCGCGGTCATTATCCCTTCAGAAAGGAGAGGTGTAAACCGAAATGCTGCCGACCCCTGCAGTGTCGCAGATCGCACATGCCGCTCTTCCGCGAAAAACTTACACAAGCTCCGTAAGCTCGGATGTGCAATTCGGGCACCTGCAGGCGTCGATCGATATCGAAGATATGCAGTACGGACATTTTTTCGTGTCCGGCGACTCCGGCGGCCCTTTGCGCCTCAACATATTCATCTGCGAAATCAGGATGAAGATCGCAAATGCGATTATCAGAAAATTGACCACGTTGTTGATGAAGATGCCGTAGTTGAGGGTCGAGGCCCCGGCAGCCTGTGCCTGAGCCAGCGTGTCATAGCTACCGCCGGAAAGCGTAATGAAAAGGTTGCTGAAATCCACTCTCCCGATCAAAAGCCCGAGCGGCGGCATTATTACATCGGCGACGAGGGATGAAACTATCTTCCCGAAGGCCGCACCTATGATGATTCCGACAGCCATATCGATCATGTTTCCCATAATCGCAAATTCTTTGAACTCCTTCAGGAACCTCGACATATCTCCCTCCTTGTAGCTAAGGTTTAAAGATCCTCAAACCAGCTCCGCCGCGCCCACCGACTATCGCCCTGCAGAAATCGCCGCTCAGGGATTTAACCCTCACCCCCGTCGAAATCGTATCGATCTGATATTCGGTCGCCGATCCTTCGCCGCCGGATTTTTTCCTCTTCGAGGGGGGCTTCTTGCCGGGTTGTTCTTTGGCCGGTTCTATCACTATGAGATTGCCGACGAACCTCTCCTCGACGCTGTAGCTGACCTTTTTACGATCCCGATCCTGCGCGCTTACTCCCCCTTCGCCTCCATCTATGACGATTCTTCCCTTGATGGGTAGCGCCTTGGGGGGGCGCTGCATCATCTCCATGGTCTCCTGATCGAATTCGATCCTCTCGTTATCCTCATCGTTTATGCTTCGCCCTCCTTCACCAGAGCCTCTGCGTCCGCCGCGCAACCTGTCCATTATTGACTCGTCTAAAATAAGGGTGTCCCCTCTGGGAGAGCGTTCGCTTCGAGATCCATCGTCGCGCAGCTCCTCACCGAGGAGGCCGGACATCGGATCGCCACCCCTCTCGATCTTCTGTCGGCTGATTCCATTTCCTCATGCCCAACCGGGGCCCTAGCACTGGCAACTCCGCTGTCGAAATCGGCGCGGGCATCGTTGATGAGCTTTCGTCTGCGCTCCATCTCTTTTTCAGGGGTCTTTGCAGGGGCAATATCCGGGACCCTTTTGCCGGTAATCGCGGAGGATGCGACGGAGGCGGCCCGAATCGCATCCTCCATCTGAGAACGCATGTCCGCCGCGCCGCGAAGTTCCGGCGGAATCGGATCGGCAGCCATCAGACCGGTGCACGGCAAAATAAAAGCGACTATCCAGAACATCGCGATAAAGGCAATCTTCTTCATATCCTCACCTCGGGGAGACAAGCCGTTCGTGTCCCGGGGTGGGGTCTAGCAATTTCTATAGCGCTAGTCCAGTTTCATCCTTGCGCTCGATGAAAGGAGTGATATAGGGGAAAAAACCCGATGGCAAATAAAGACAACGGAGGTCACATGAGCGAAGAGAGGGAGCAGATCCCGCAGAGGGCCACCTTCAGCGAGGCCCTGAAAAAGACCTGGCAGGAAACCAAAGAGACATTCGGCGGGGTAATTCGAGCGCCGCGAGCGTTGTGGGGATTGAACTTCGCCGACGTCATAGTGCAGGGGCTTGCATATTTCGGCCTTCTCACCATCCTCGGCAAATTCCTCTCGGAAAACGTAGCCCTCTCCGACCTCCATGCCGGATGGATCTACAGCTTTCTGACCGGCGGATTCACCTTCGCAATGCTCTTCCTCGGCGGAGTATGCGACAGGATCGGCGTCCGAAAGGCGCTGGCAATTTCAATGCTCCTGATCGCCGCCGGATTTCTCGTCCTCTCGCTATCGAGCACACTCAACATGGACACGGGACTGATGTCCCCCACCTTCTACACAGTCCTCATCGCGATCTTCATCATGGTGATCGGAAACGGGATGCTGCAGCCGACGATGTACGCCGGCGTAAAACAGTTCACCAACGAGAAGACATCGGCGGTCGGTTACGCCATGATCTACGGCCTGATGAATCTCGGCGCATTTCTCGCGGGCCTGATATCGCCGCTTGTCCGCCGCAGCTCCGAAACGACCTTCCCGCCGAACGGAATACCCGGAGTTCTCTGGGTATATACCGCTCTGACCATAGTGACGCTGGTCGTGGTGATGTTCATCCTCACCAAGAGGACGGTGGAAAAATCCACGCTCACGCAGATAAGCGAGACGAAGGAGGAAAGGGATGCGAAAGCCGCCATCCCGAAGATGTTGACGGTGATCATGGCGCTGGCTGCGATCGCATCCTTCGCAATCTACATGGCCACGAAGAATCCCCTCTGGTATGTCCCGACCGGGGCCTTCGCGCTGATGGCCATCTGGGATTTTCTCAGGAAACGACCCGACCACCCGTTCCGCGACAGCAAGTTCACATTCTTCATCTTCATACTCATACCGGTGCAAACGCTCTTCGCTCACCAGTGGCTGACGATACCGTATTACATCGACCGCGCCTTCGCGGGAACGACGATCGGAAACAACTTCGAGTTCTTCTCGAACATAAACCCGATCCTGATCTTCTTCCTCTGCCCGATGGTCGCCGTGATGACGAGCCGTGCAAATGTCTATAGAATGATGATCGTCGGAACGTTGGTGATGGCGCTGCCTACATTCTTCCTCGCCATCGGCCCAAATCCGGCGATGCTCCTCGCATATATAGTCTTGATGACCGTGGGCGAAGCAATGTGGCAACCACGCTTCTTGCAGTTCGCAGCCCAGATCGCCCCGAAGGGAAAAACCGGCGTCTATATGGGGGTGGCGCAGTTCCCGTGGTTTTTGACGAAGGTGATCACCGGCCTGTATTCCGGATGGTTTCTCGCGAAATATTGTCCGAAGCCGGAGCTCGGGCTCGCGCTTAACACCGAGACGATGTGGTTCATCTACGGCCTGATAGCGCTCATATCTCCGCTGGCCCTGATGCTTGCCAAAAAATGGATAGGGCAAGAGATGCACGAACGCGCAACCGCAACATGCACCTGCTCCGAGGAGCGCTGCTGAAAAGATGTCAACTCGCAACTGAATGCGAAAATCCCCCATCCCGAAAGGATGGGGGATTTTTTATTTGTCTTGTCAGAGCGGGAAACTGCGAAGCGGCCTACCCCTTGATCGGCATGAATCTGCCGACCGGGAGGGTAAAGAGGACGCCTATTCCGTCCTCATCGCAATCGCCGCAAACCTCTTTCACGAGCGCCATCGCCTTTTCGACCTGTTCCCTGTCGGCCACGGAAAATACCATGTGAGTATCGAAGTCGAGGCCGGGAAGCATATCCTTCAGACTGGCGAAAATCGGGACGTCGGATGAGAGCACCTGCCCCATCCCTCGACCTCCGACGACGGTGGCCCCCCTGATTCCGATATCGACAAAACCGGTGAGGATTTCGTCGAGAAACTTCGCCTGTTTTATCACCAAGACTATGAGTTCCAATGTTCCTCCAGAGCGTTCATCCCACGCATTTTTCATCCGCCGCCAAGAAAGCCTCTCTCAGCGCATCCTCATCCTTCGCCTCCATTATCTCCGCGAGAATCGCGTCGCGCGAACATATCCTCGCCACCCTGGCAAGCATGCGAAGGTGTCCATCCGCCATTCCCTCCGGACTGAGTATCATCACTATCAGAGAAACTTTTTTGCGGTCCACCGAGTTGAAATCGATCGGCTCTTTAAGGGTAGCTACAGCCATGACCGTGGAGTCGAGCCCTTCAGAGACCGTAGCGTGAGGGATGGCAATCCCCTTGCCTATCCCGGTCGAACTCTCCTGTTCGCGGATCAGGATATCTTTCAGCACCGACTCGACCTCGAGATCCGGAATCAACGCGCGAAGTTTTCGCAGCATCATCCTCAAAGCGACGTCGCGGGTCGGCGCATCGGTCTCCGCGATTATGACTGCGTTTTGAATGAATGGAGCAAGCCTCATATATCACCCGTTTTAGTTGCAGGGATTTTATATATGAATCCAAAAAGGAAAGACCAGATATTTCGGCTCAGGCATCCCTTTTATTTCGATGGGAACGAACACCCTTTTTGGGCAATATCATAGGCTCTATCGACTCGTAGATCTCAACCTTGTCGATCGGCTCCTTGAAAAAAAAGTCGGCGGCGCAAGAAGCGCCGACATCCGAAAGGGAATCCGGGGCGGATCTGATGCCGATAACGCCTATCTTCGCATGCTTTAAGGCGCTGCGCTTTTTTACATGCGAGCAGATCCTCGCAGCATCGACGCCGGGAAGCTGGCTGTTGATTATGAAGATATCGGGCTTTCTCGATTCCACGAGGGAGCCCGCCTCGAATGGATCCTTGGTGGAATACAGATCGATCTTGTCGGAATAGCGGTTCAGCGAATCGCTGAAAAGGCGGGTAAAATTGCCGTTGTCGAGGATGAGAACCCTCCGTTTGTTCCCCCCATCCTTATCCGCAATCGGGATTCCGTACTCCCTCGAAAAGCTTTCGAGGTCGGAAGACTTGATACGGAGGTGTCCGCCGGCGGTCCTGTATGCGGAGAGCATATTCCGCTTGATCCAGTTTTTGATCGTGTTGTAACTCACGCTGCAAAGGGATGCTGCCTCGAATGTCGTGAGTATATCCTTCCTGACCATTGCACTGCCTCCGTCACTTAGTTAAAGATTTACTTTAATTATTTGAGGCATTCCTCCTGTCCTTTAGATGATATTATTAATATAATTCTCGTTAACAGGCAACCTTTTTATACGAAATTTTCCCCTGAGAGGTAGAAGGAAGCTACGAAAAAGCCATCCCAATCCCCTCGCGATGGATCGATCCTCAAAAAACCTTCCGGCGTTATAAACTCTTCAAGATATCCTCGAAAAGTTCCCCCTATTTCTGAAATCGGCCCCGGAGAAAGGGGGAGATTTTTTAAAATCCAGAGCGCCTGCTCCTCGTTCTCCTCGGGGAATATGCTGCAGGTAAGATATACGAACCTTCCGCCGGGAGCGAGCCACGCTACCGCGGATTTCAGGATATCTCTCTGCAGCGATACGCTCCGCGCTATCGTGGAATCGGTGACGCGCCACCTCACATCCGGATTCCTTCTGATCGTTCCGCTCCCCGTACAAGGGGCATCGACGAGGATGAGGTCGAATTTGCCGCGAAGATCTCCCCTCTTCGAAAGTTCCTTAGAACCTATCACATCTATTGCGGCACCGGCGCGCCTCGCCCTCTTTTTCAATTCGGAGAGCTTTCCCGAATCGGGATCCGATGCGACTATTCGAGCCGATCCCCCTGCCAACATCGCAAGCATGAGGGATTTTCCCCCTGCGCCTGCGCAAAGGTCCAGAATGTTCCTGCCCCCCGCCCCCGCTGCGACGAGGGTGGCGAGCTGGCTCCCCTCGTCCTGAACCTCCACCAACCCCTCCCTGTATGCGGAAGATTCGCGCAGATTCACGCGCTGCGGAATTCTTATTCCGAAGGGGGAATGCCCCGTCGGCAGCGCATCGATTCCGTCGGTCCGCAGCCTTGAAATTGCATCCTCCCTTTTCCCCTTGAGGAGGTTCGCGCGAAGCGACGGGGGGATAGGCCGGTTCATCATCTCGCACGCATCGAAACTCCTCGAAGGATACATCGCGACGATTCTCGAATAGAAGATCTGCGGCATCGAGAGATAGGACTGGAGGCCGCCGGGAAATGACCTCTCGAAAGGGGCGCTAAAATCGACCTTTTTCAGAAAAGCGAGATGATGAGGAAGCTCCGTAGAAGCCCCCTGCCAAAAGAGGTAACAGATGACCCTGTCGAGAATCGAAGGCTTGACGACACCCGCCATCGACAGCCAGGCATCGAGCCTCATCTGCCAGCGGGTCACCCCGAAGACCGCTTCGGAGATCTCCCTCCTGGCGCGGCTTCCGAGCGATTTGTGCCGCAGGAAATATTCCGCCGCTATCCTGTCCATCGGCTTAGGTTCGATCTGAAAGGCCCTGAGTATGGCGGCCGCATGTTCCGGCGTATTCATAAAACCCCCTCCATCCCAAGGAGATAGACAATTTTTTGACTCGAGTCCAGCGCCGTGCTAGCAGGACCGCCACCGAAGGAAGGAAGAGGCATGCACCACAGTTTCCTTGACGCTCTCAGCTACAGCGACGGCCCGCTGCACGGATGGGATCCGCGTGTGAAACTCATGGCCGCCCTCGTTACGATCTTCTGCACCGCAAGCACCCCCTTCCCGCGTTTCGGAGCGCTCGCCGCTACAATCCTGATACTGATGGCGATTTCCACATTCTCAAAACTTCCTCCGCTACAGATCGTAAAAAAAATATCGATGGTCCTCCCCTTCGTTCTAATAGCCTCTATTTCGCTGATCATAGCGGACTCTGAAAATCGCGCGGAGATTCTGGCAAGGCTGATCTTTCTGATAATGAAAGCAGCTGCATCGGTGGGAGCCCTGATAATCCTGTCATCCACGACAAAATTTCACGAAACGCTAAAGGGGATGCGGTGGATAGGAATTCCGCGGATAATCACCGCCCTGATATCATTCATGTACAGCTTCGAATTCATACTGATAGATGAATTCCAGAGGCTCAGCACAGGCAGAAAAAGCAGAGATGTAGCGCCAGGAATTATTCTGACATGGCGCAGCCGGGCATGGATGCTCGGAACATTTTTCATCCGCAGCATGGAGAGATCGGCGCGAATCCATAACGCGATGCTCGCGCGCGGATACTGCGGCGAGATAAAATCCTTCGACAGCTCGTCGCCGGTGCCGTCTAACCAGATTGCGATGGCCACCATCTACAGCGCAATGCTGATATTGATCAGATCAGGAGTCGTACTATGACAGCTCATATAGAAATACGGGGGCTCGACTATTCCTATCCCGATGGAAGTCGCGCGCTCTCCGGAATAAACCTGCGGATCGAAAAAGGTGAAAAAGTAGCGCTGATCGGATCCAACGGAGCAGGGAAATCCACGCTCCTTCTGCACCTGAACGGAACCCTTCGGGGCAGCGGACGCATATCGATAGACGGAGTCACGATAGAGGATTCCTCGATACGGGAGATACGCAAAAAGGTGGGGTTGATATTTCAGGACCCGAACGACCAGCTATTCTGCCCTACCGTCGAGGAGGATGTGGCCTTTGGCCCGATGCATTTTTCAATTCCCAAAAATGAACTCAGCGAGTTGGTAATATCCTCTCTAGATGAGGTCGGAATGAGGGGGCTTGCAAAGCGCCCTTCACACCACTTGAGTCTCGGGGAACGCCGCAGGGTCAGCATCGCCGCGGTGCTGTCGATGAAACCGGAAATACTGGCTCTCGACGAACCGGCATCCGCCCTGGATCCAAAGCGCAAAAGGTGGCTGATCGATTTTCTTAGATCGAGCACGCTGACCACCCTTCTGGCCACTCACGATTTGATGATGGCATTCGAGCTCTGCGACAGAACGATAATATTACGCGAAGGCAAAATAACTTTCGACGGAAGGACGAAGGAAATCGCATCCAACGCCGATCTCCTGTTGCAAAACGACCTCGAAATTCCTGTCATGCCCGCGGTACTAGGCGGAAAACGGGTCCTTCACCACGATGGAAGATGATCTCTCCACGCCTACGGATACGACGGAAATTTCTGCGCCTATGAGCTCCTCCATTCTGTTGAGATATGCGACAGCGGAGGAGGGAAGATCAGAGATCTTTTTAGCGGCGGATATATCCTCCTCCCAGCCGGGGAGTTCCTCGTAAACGGGCTCTATGCGGTCGAAGCGCGATGCCACCGAAGGAAGAAACTCGAAAATTCTTCCGTTTATCCTGTAGCCAATACATACTTTAAGCTTCTTCAAGCCGGAAAGAACATCGAGTTTGGTGATAGTAAGTTTGGTCACGCCGTTGATTCTCGCCGCATGGCGCGCGACTACGGCGTCGAACCATCCGCATCGACGTTTCCTTCCGGTCGTCGCCCCGACTTCTCCGCCCTTCTCCTGCATATATTCGCCGATCTCGTCGTCAAGCTCGGTGGGGAAGGGGCCGTTTCCCACCCTCGTAGTATAGGCCTTCGCGATTCCCATCACATCATCTATCGCGGTGGGTCCGATGCCGGATCCAGTGCAGGCTGCTCCGGCCGCCGTATTGGAGGATGTCACGAAGGGATACGTTCCATGATCTACGTCCAGCATCGCCCCCTGAGCCCCCTCAAACAAAATGTTTTTGCCGGAGGAGATATGTGAATGAATGATAAAATCCGTATCGACAATATGACTTGAAAGCCTATCCGACCAAATCTTCGCCTCCGCCGCCATTTTTTCCACATCTAACGGTTCGCCTCCGAGCTCCGCTATCTGTGAATTTTTAAACTGCATTACCTCGCGCAGACTCTCCCTGAATGATGCAAAGTCAACCAACTCTCCGGCGCGAAGCCCAAGCCTCGCGGCCTTATCCTCATAACAGGGACCTATCCCACGGCCTGTGGTCCCTATCGAGGCACCACCGAGAGCCTGTTCGCGAAGGGCATCTATCACCTTGTGATAAGGCATCACCAGATGTGCACGCTCGCTTATCGAGAGCCTCCCCGAATCGGAGAGAAAACCGCCCGCGACGAGTCCTTCAATCTCGCTTATCAGCGAAGATGGATCGAGAGCCACGCCGTTTCCTATCACGCAGGAACAGCGCTCGTGTAGAATTCCGGATGGAACGAGATGAAGGACCGATTTCTTCCCATCGACCACGACTGTGTGGCCAGCATTCGCTCCCCCCTGAAACCGCACGACCAGATCCACGGAGGGGGTAAGAAGATCTATTATCTTACCTTTTCCTTCATCGCCCCATTGCATTCCTACGACGACGATATTCGGCATTGAAAATCCTTTCTGATTTCAAAACTAGAGTATGTACCTGCTGAGATCGCGATCCTTGACGATCTCTGAAAGATTTTTCACGACATATCCACGATCGACTTTCACCGTCTGTCCCCCTCTTTCCGGAGCTTCAAATGAAAGCCCTTCAAGGAGCTTTTCCATTATAGTATGAAGCCTACGGGCGCCGATATCCTCCATCTGAGAATTCACGTCAGCCGCAACCTGACATATCTCGTCTATGGCCGAATAGTCGAACTCCAGCGATACCCCCTCTGTCTGCATCATCGCCCTGTACTGTTTGATGAGCGAATTTTCTGGCTCGGTCAGGATCCTGATGAAATCCCCTTTCGAAAGGGAGTTGAGCTCGACCCTTATCGGAAATCTGCCCTGCAGCTCCGGAATCAAATCGCTCGGCTTTGCGCTGTGAAAAGCTCCGGCGGCTATGAAGAGTATGTGATCCGTCTTGACCAGACCGTGCTTGGTGTTGACGGTCGAGCCCTCGATAATGGGGAGTATGTCGCGCTGCACTCCCTCGCGAGAGACGTCGGGGCCATGTCCTCGACCCTCCCCCGCCGAACGCGCGATCTTGTCTATCTCGTCCAAAAAAACTATGCCGTTTTGTTCAGTGCATTCGATCGCAAGCTTGACCACCGATTCCATATCGATGAGGCGCTGCGATTCCTCGGAGGAGAGATACGCAAGCGCTTCCGGAACGCGCATCTTCTTTTTCTTGTTCCCACCCTGAAAAAGACCGGAGAACATATCGCGCAGATTGGACTGCATCTCCTCCATGCTTCCTGCGGCCACCACCTCTATCGATGGCATCGCCGGACGTACTGCAGGCTGAATTTCGACCATACGATCGTCGAGTTTTCCTTCGCGAAGAAGCTTCCTCAGCCGCTCCCTCGTATCGGCCCTGCGCCTCCCGCTCTCTGCGGAGGGCTCCGGCACCACTTCGGATGCGGCATCGTCGAAGCTCTGCGGAAGATCATGCTCAGGCTCGAGGGAGCCCGGAAGGAGAAGATCCAAAAGTTTTTCCTCCGCCATCTCCTGAGCGCGAACCATGACCTTGCGCGACTCCTCCTCGCGCACCATCTTTACCGCAACCTCGACCAGCTCCCTGATCATCGACTCGACATCCTTGCCGACGTAGCCGACTTCGGTGAACTTGGAGGCCTCTACCTTTATGAAGGGAGCATCTGCGAGTTTTGCGAGCCTTCTGGCGATTTCTGTTTTCCCGACTCCGGTGGGGCCTATCATGATGATATTTTTTGGAACTATCTCGTCGCGCAGATCACCTTCCACCTGCCTGCGGCGCCACCTGTTCCTGAGAGCTATGGCGACCGATCTCTTCGCCTTGTCCTGGCCGATGATGTATCTGTCGAGCTCTGAAACTATTTCCCTTGGCGTAAAATTTTTTTCTTCCATGTCAGTCAACAGCTCCTCATTTCAAAACTTCGCTTTGAATGTTTTCGTTCGTATAGATACATATCTCGGACGCTATCTTCATCGCCTCAGCGACGATCTGCAAAGCGTCGAGAGATGAATGTCTGAGCATCGCCCTTGCCGCGGCCAGCGCGTACGGACCGCCTGATCCTATCGCGGTGACATCGTCATCAGGCTCGAGGAGATCCCCCGTGCCCGAGATGGTAAAGGTTTTTTCGCGATCGGCCACGATCATCATAGCCTCAAGTTTGCGCAGGATTCTGTCGGTTCGCCAGTCCTTGGCGAGCTCAACCGCGGCGCGGGTGAGGTTGCCACGAAATTCCTCCAGCTTTCCCTCGAAGCGCTCGAATAGCGTGAAGGCATCCGCGCTCGAGCCTGCAAATCCTGCGAGGACCGTCCCATCCCTCATCGTCCGAATCTTTCTGGCCCCGCTTTTCATTATGGTATTGCCGAAGCTGACCTGCCCATCGCCGGCCAGCGCGACCATGCCGTCTCTTCTTACGCAAAGAATCGTCGTGGACTTGAACATCGCCCCTCCGTTTTAGGAACCTCTAAGAAATTAGCGAATTTGTCATCCCCTGCATCATTAGGCAGTTTTCTGCCGAATTTTTCGAAAGGTGCCTCTAAAAACTACTTGGCGTCACCGCCTGCCTGGGAAAATTTGTGAATCTTCACGGCGGTTCGACAAGCTCACCGTCATGAGTAAACGAGAGCGAGTCGAATGAATGAAGTTCGTCCCAGGCTCAAAAATTTTCCCGGGCGGCGGCATCATTAATACAGTTCCTTTTCGAGGAACCCTGTATGCAGCTTTTCAGAGGTTCCTTAAAATTATTTTGGGTAAAAGACGACAGCGGCTTCAGATATTAACATCCGACCGCAGCGTCAATGAAATAAGCGAAAGGAGAGTTTAAACCGGCATTATGCCTTCGGATGCGCCTTGTCGTACGTCTTCATGAGCCCTTCGAGGCTCACATGCGTATATTTCTGCGTCGTAGAGAGGCTCGCATGACCGAGGAGCTCCTGAATGCCGCGCATGTCGGCACCGGAACCAAGCAGGTGCGTGGCGAAGGTGTGCCTCAAAACGTGGGGCGTCACCTTTTTCTGCAGACCGCAGACCTTGATGTATTTGTTGAGCATCCTCTCAACCGAACGCGCGGTAAGCCTTTCACCCCGCCTGTTCACAAAAAGCGCGTTTTCCTCGGCGCTCTCGGGGCAAAGCGCCGCTCTGTAATTCAGGTATGAAGCGATGGCACTGCATGCCTTTTCACCCATCGGAACTATTCTCTCCTTGCGCCCCTTCCCCATAACACGAACTGTCTTGGCTGCAAGATCGATAGAGTCTACGTCCAGATCGACGAGCTCGCCGACGCGCAGGCCGGAAGCATAAAGCAGCTCTATGATCGCCTTGTCCCTGGAACCGAGGGCCTCGTTACCGGATGGTGCATCGATAAGCGAGAAGACCTCGTCCACCGTCAAAAATCTCGGAATTCTCTTCGGGACCTTCGGGGTGGCTACCTCTTTCGCCGGATTTGAAGGGACGACCCCTTTTCGCAAACAAAACTGAAAAAATGTCCTCAGAGAGGCCAGCTTTCTAGCCATTGAGGAAGGAGAGCGATCCTTGATCATCTTTCCGAGGTATTCCCTCACCGTGTTTGGATCGACATTGGAAAGAAAGGATGGCTCTTTGGACATTATGTCCGGATACTTCGTTGATAGAAAAGTGAAAAACTGCGTGAGATCGACCATGTAGTTCTTATGCGTGTGCAGCGAAGAACCCTTCTCATTGAGCAGGTAACTCTCGAATTTCTTTATAAATTGCTTCATAATCGTCCCTCCCCCAAGGTTAGGGCGATTTTACAGGAGGAAATGCTAAAAGCAACAACTTTGTCGCATAAAGAGCCCTGCCGATAAACACAGATTTATTGGGGATTTGCGGGTTTTTTATGGATTACAGAAGATTGCTGAAAGATCGTTCAGCGCTGCGAAAGACGCCTTTTCAAGGCGATCACCGATGAAACTGCCAAGATGAAAATCATGGCCATTACATAAATTTTGGCAATCTCATTATCAGGGAGATAGAGCAAAAGCAGCGCGCAGGAACCCCCCGCATCGGAGAAGAAATATTTTGATTCCTCTGAAGCCCTGCTCCCGACCTCCGAAGAATCGGGGGCCTTACCTCCACCACCCCCTCCTCCACCGGCGGATGGATCAGGGCAAACCTTGGCCTGGGGATCATATACATCCGGTATGCCGTTGTTATTGGCATCAACCCATACCCCCCCTTCCATGCTGTCAGGGCAGCCATCCCCGTCGGAATCCTCGTCGCGGCTGTTAGGAATGCCATCGCAATCGATGTCATGGATGGAAGCGGGGGTCAGACATTCCCCCTCACCTACCACCTTCGTGTAATCGAAGTCCGGCACACCGTCGCCGTCGAAATCTCCGAGATCCTCAAGTCCATCCTCAAGTCCATCGCCATCGGTATCTGCGACGGTCGGATCGCTCTCTTCGGCATCCAACCAGCCATTGGCGTTGGCATCCTCTTCACCATCCAGCCTTCCATCGCCATCGGAATCCGGGTTCAGCGGGTCGAGCACGCTTGGCCTTTTAAAATTCGTGCCCACCGCCTGAAGGCCATGGCACCCCTTGTAAGGTATCGGCTGGATTTTCCCCAGCTCGATTCCATCCGAGAGGCCATCTCCGTCGGTGTCGCATTTATTCGGAAGGGTGCCAATCCGGCGCTCTTCGCTGTCGCTAACTCCATCTCCGTCGCTGTCGAAGCGCAGTGGGTCGCTCTCGTCGAATCCGATCTCGCCGTCGCCGTCGCGATCCCCCTCCTCGCCGTCGAGAAGTCCGTCGCCATCGCTATCCGAATCGTTGGGATCGGTCTCCAGCCAGCTTACTATCGCACCTTCTTCGGGAGGAAAGTCCCCTTCAAAATCCCTTCTGCCGTTGAAATTAAAATCCTCCATCCCATCGATAACGCCGTCGTTGTCGCTATCCTCTGAGGTCGGATCCGTGGTGCTAGATGGGTCGAGGTCAAACAGTATGGATATATTAGACAACCCCTGCGGGGCGTTCGGGTCCGCCGCAATAGCGTTGGCAAGAACAGTGATCTTCTTGTCCTGCAAAATTTTCAGGCATCGTTCGGAAAATTTGTGGACGGGGCGAATCTTCATCCCCTCGACCAAGGCCCGCGCCTCGGCCTCGGTCAGCCCCATCTCGAGGCCATCCGGAAGGCAGTCCCCATCGGTATCCGAATTCTGAAAATCCGTCTCCCCCTCGCTTGCATCCCATTTCCCATTTCCGTTTTTGTCCTCGATCGCGTCGGGAATACCGTCGCAGTCGAAATCGCCGGGACACCCCTGCTGCCCGAGGGCGTCGGCAACAAACGCTCCGGAGAGGATAAGCAACGCAAGCAAGGTCGCTGCACAGATGTTGTATAGGTTCTTCCTCGCTCTCATAGCTGGCGCCCCCTTCTCTCAAGCTCCTTCTCCAAATCTCTGGCAATCGCATCCATCGTATTCCACAAAAATGCCAGATTGGGATTTTCCTGCCATGGAGGGAGCGCAATAAAACCGCTGCGCGTTATCCCAGCCTCCTCCAGCGCCTTTCTCCCATCCCATCCGTGCACGCGACTCGCGTACTGCAGATAGCTTTCTATAAAACCCCCGACGCCCATTTCCTCGAACTCCTCGCGGGAGACTCCGAGCTCGGGATATATGGAACCCCGCAAAAGGCCGAAGTGCTTGAGGTCGCAAAAATGTGCCGACATATACAGGACGTTCTGCATAGCCCTGTTGCTTCCTACCTTCCCCGTACGAAATACCCTCGCGGCTCCGACTCGAAGATCCAGCTGATACTTCAGCAAGGGCGTCGTCATTATCTCCGAAAGATAGATACTCACATCCCCGCTGAACCTGAAGGCCGATCGTTCAGAAAGTTGCGTCGTCAATCTGAAGGGATTGCCCAAATGAATTTCAACTTGGCTGTCCGGGGAACTGAAGATAACGGGCATCTTATCCTGCCGCGACTCCCCTGAAGCCATCTTCCGCATGGCTTCGATCCCATGAGCGGCGCGTTCGAGGATATCGCTTTCCCCGATGCCGATGCCGCTTATCGCAACGGAGGACGCGGGTCCCGCGATGATAGGGAGCGGAACCGATGGAAGCTGTTGAAAAGATCCTATCCTCCAGGATGCGGCTGTGGGTGCTAAAGCGGAATAAAAGGTGAGGGACATTGAACCAGCTCCTTTTTCTGCGCCTGTAAAAACCAGCGCGTTGAAGATGCTCCCTTATCGATTTTATTCGGAGAAAGTTGCTTTAAAAAATAGAGGAAGAAAAAGGTCGCTGCGTCAATAAAATGACGCAAGGGGTCAGGTGGGTGCGTATTGCCCCTTTGACTATCCAGTGGAAAAGATCTCACAACTTTTTTCGGACATAGCCGATAAGCCCGCTGATCGGAGAGAAACCATGTCGAGAGAACAAGCCTCAAAACTGTGCGGCTCTATCCCCCCCGACAGGAGAGAATACTGCGAAACCCTGGCGGAGCAGTGTCTGGCCCAGAGAAAAGAACGGGCTATCACATACAACCTCGAGCTCGATGGGGAGAACTCCCTCTCCCTGCCAAACTTCGATAACTGCATCTCCTACGCAAAATTCAGGGCGAAAACTGTTGCACCCATGCCTCCGGTAGCCAGAAAAGAACCGGCCAAGCCGGAGCCGGCAGCTAAAGAGCGCGCAAGAGAAAAACCCCCCGCCAAGCAGAAAGATGCGGCGAAAGAAACTTCAGAACTGAAATTTAGCGACAGGCAGGCGGCTGCCGATGCGGGAGCACAATGCGAAGAGATGTTCGATCCGAACTCTGCGGCGATGAGATCCTGCGTGGAACATACCTATCCATGTTTCTCGAAGGAGGCGCCCCCCTTCACCCTGCCCTTTACCAGCTCCACATTCCCAACGAGGGACAGGTGCTTGCAATTTGTAAAATTTTACATAGGAGGAATTCTTGGGGACGAACCTATAAAAAAATCCCCTCCGGCGGAATCCCCTCCACCAGCTCGCACGGAGTCAAAGAGCTCGGGCGCTGTCAGCCCCCTTAAAAAAGCGGATGAAAATGCGCCACTCGCCTCCTTCGCGCGCCTGAATTTTTCAATGGAAAATTCCAAAGAGATACGCGTCGAAAAGATGATCGCGCCATTCATACATGACAAGAGACAGTACGGAGTTGAATTCACGCTCGGGTATTTCGTCGAAGAGCTCGGCTACGGGAAATACAGAATTCATTATCAGGCCGTCCCGGGAAAGAGGGAGAAGTTCAACAGGGAGGAATTGGAAAAAAGCGCCGATTTCACGGTGGAGGGAAAAAAGATACTGGAGACCCTCGCCTTCCAGTTCAAACTATATCACAGAGGAAACTTCAAAGGGATATCGTCCATAGAGATAGTTCAGCTCTAAATTTTCTGAGATCGAGGCTCAACTACTCCATTTTTTTGCGATAAGGACACCCTTTTTGGGGGCATAGGATAAAGACCTCGCCGGTCTTTTTGGATGTGCGTTCAACCAGAATCTTAGAGCCGCACTCCGGGCAGCTCTTCGCAATAGGCTTGTCCCAAGTGGCATAATCGCATTTCGGATATTTGTCACAGCCGTAGAAGATCTTGCTGCGCTTGGTGCTCTTTTGGACCAGATCGCCCTCCCCGCACTTCGGGCATTTCACACCGCTGCTGATCGACTTGGTGTTCTTGCATTTCGGATATTCCGAACAGGCCAAGAACTGACCATAGCGCCCGCGTTTCATAAGCATCGGCTTGCCGCAGAGATCGCACACCTCACCGGTCGGCTCTACCTTCTGAAGCCTGAGCTCGCCATTTTCCTCGCGTGAAAACTCCTTGGTCGTGCGGCATTCGGGATATTTCGAACACGCGAGGAACTCTCCATGTCTTCCCCATTTGATGACCATCTTGCTGCCGCACTTATCGCAGAGGATTTCAGTCTCGACCTGCTGCCCTTTCACGCTGCGCATGTTTTTCCTGGCGAGTGAAAGCGCAGATTCAAAGGGAGCGTAAAAATTATCGAGCGCCTTTTTCCAGTCGCGCCGCCCCTCTTCGACCTCGTCAAGTTCTCCCTCCATCTGAGCGGTGAATCCCACATCGATAACCTTCGGAAAATTTTCGACCAGCAGTTCGTTGACGAGTTTGCCAAGTTCAGATGGGTGAAACCTCTTTTCGAGTTTCCTCACATATCCCTTTTCCTGGATGGTACTAAGAATCGAGGCGTATGTAGAAGGTCTGCCTATCCCCTTCTCCTCCAACTCCTTGACGAGAGAGGCTTCCGTAAAACGCGGAGGCGGCTGCGTGAAATGCTGATGCGGCTCTATTCCCAACAACTCCAGCTTTTCCCCTTCAGAGAGATTCGGAAGTGTCGGATTTTCCTCCTCACCCTTTTCCGCCTCATCGTCCACGCCCTCCATATACACCGAGATGAAACCGGCGAACTTCATCACCTGTCCGGTTGCCCTGAGCAGATACTTTCCGGCTTCGATATCAAATGAGGTCTGGTCGAATACAGCGGGCTCCATCTGAGAGGCGACAAACCTCTTCCATATAAGATCGTAAAGCCTGTAGGCGTCCCTATCGAGATGCTCCTTTACAAGTTCGGGCGGCATCGTCATGAGCGTCGGACGGATTGCCTCATGGGCGTCCTGCGCGCCTCGCTTGCTCTTGTATATCACCGGTTCGGCCGGGAGCATATCCTTGCCGAACTTGTCAGCTATGTATTTTCTCACAGCTTCTATTGCGACATCGGAGACGCGGATCGAATCGGTTCTCATGTAGGTGATCAGGCCGACCGAACCTTCGCTGCCTATCTCCACTCCTTCATAGAGCATCTGCGCCATGGCCATCGTCTTCTTCGCGGTGAAGCCGAGTTTTCTCGCGGCCTCCTGCTGGAGCTTCGAGGTGATAAATGGCGGCGCCGGCCTTCTCCTTCGTTCGCTCTTCTTTATCGTCGAAAGAAGAAAGCTCTCTTTCGAGATGGCGTTGACCAATTTTTTCGCCTCGGACTCCTCGGCTATTTCGAAGTCCTTGCCTGAAATTTTTATAAGCTTAGCCTCGAACGGAGGGGGAACTCCGCCTTTAAGCCTCGTCACTATGGACCAGTACTCCTTCGCTTTGAAAGCGTCTATCTCCTGCTCGCGCTCACATACGATTCTGACGGCTACCGACTGAACCCTCCCGGCGGAAAGCCCACGCCTGACTTTTTCCCAAAGCAGCGGGCTTATTCGATAACCGACCAGCCTGTCTAGGATCCTTCTCGCCTGCTGCGCGTCGAATAGATTTTTATCCAGATCGCCCGGCGAGGCGATCGCGTTTTTAACCGCATCTTTTGTTATCTCGTTGAACTTGACGCGATAGATGGGTGGAGTTTTGGATTTCGAGGACTTCCTTATCCTGTCGGCGATGTGCCAGGCTATCGCCTCCCCCTCACGATCGGGATCGGGGGCCAGATACACCGCGTCGGCCTTTTTAGCCGCATCGGTGATTTTTTTAAGAATCTTGGATTTGCCGCGGATGATGACGTAGTTTGGTTCGAAGCCGTTTTCCACATCGACGCCGAGCTCCCTCATAGGAAGGTCGATCACATGGCCGACGGAGGCCAGCACGTTGAAATTTTTCCCTAGATATTTTTTAAGCGTCGAGGCCTTCGCTGGAGACTCGACTATTACCAGAGATCCGCTCATCTATCACTCCTCAAACGATACAGTTTGCCCGGAAGTTCCTCCACCAACCCATCTATCACCAAAAGTGAGAGCTCCTTCAATACATCGGAGGCAGCCATCCCGCTGCGCCTTATGACATCATCAACTCCCGAGGGAGAATTCGGCAGAAGACTTTTTAAAAGAGGTGAACCCTTATAAATATCGCCGACCAAATGTCCAGATTTTTTCAAAAACGGATATTTCCTGTGTTCGAATTCGAGAATTCTTACAGCATCTTCGGCGTTTTCCACCAGACCCGCACCATCGCGTATCAGGGCGTTGCACCCCTGAGCCCCCGGATCACCGCCGCGCCCGGGAATCGACATGACCTCCCTTCCAAATTCGAGGGCGAATTTTGCGGTGATCAGGCTTCCGCTGGCTCGCGCCGCCTGAACGACGAGCACCGCGAGGGCGAGCCCGCTGATCACCCTGTTTCTCTGTGGAAACCTCGGAGGAATGGGCCGAACTCCGAGAGGAAACTCGGAAATCGCAAGCCCTCGATCGACGATTCTTTTCATCAGTCCGACATGCTCAGACGGGTATATGTAATCAACTCCGCATCCGAAAACAGCTATGGTTTTTCCCGAGGATTCCAGCGCCCCGAGATGTGCCGCCGCATCGATCCCATAGGCCATTCCGCTGATTATCGGATATCCCATTTCTGCGACATCCCTGGAAATGGAGAAAGCCAGCTCGCGGCTGTAGGGAAAGGATTTGCGCGCGCCGACGACGGCGAGTGAAGCGGAATTCAGAAGCGAGAGATCTTCCCCGATAGCCCAAAGCGCAAGCGGAGGATCAGGTATCTGCGCCAAGAGTTTCGGATATTCATCATCGGCAATCGTTATGAGAGAAATTCCTCTCTTTGAATATGATTCGAGTTCGCGATGGAGCACCTCCGCTTCCGGAATGACGCAGAAACGATTGTAGAGAGTCTCCATTCCGGCAAACAGCGATCTAAAATCGCTCCGGTCGCCTTTAAGAAGTGCCTCTGCGGATCCGGCAGACTCTATCAGGGCGCGCGCGACCGCTGGTGCGGAATAAAAAACTTTTTGAAGTGCGAACAAAAAAATACGCTCGTGCAGATCGGTCATAAATCCTCCGTTGGATGATCTGGCATGAGCGCGAAAGGTCTCTTGTTTTTTTACGTCAGGCGATATCTTCCTCATCGCCGAGGTCAACTGGCAGCGGAGCCCTCATGGCATCCACCCTCTCCTTCAATTCCTTGCCGACTTTGAAAAAGGGAAGCCTCTTGGGTTCGACGTGGATCGATTCGCCGGTCCTTGGGTTCCTCCCCGTATAGGCCTTGTAATCCTTGACTACAAAACTTCCAAAGCCGCGAATTTCTATGCGGCCCCCGCGAGCCATGGTCCGAGTCATGGAATCGAATATCAGGTTCACAACATCCTCAGCCTTCTTCTTGGTGATCTTCGACCTCTCTGAAATCAACTCGATGAGCTCTGACTTATTCATCCCCCGCCCCTTTGTAATCGGTGGAATTCATTGAGGAAAATAGCAATAGTGTCCGAAGCTGTCAAGCCTCCATTTCACAACTCTCGGCAATTTTCTGAATGATATCAGAGTCGTCGGCAAACCCGCGCCCTATTTGAGAGAGATGCACATAAGGTTCCTGTCACGCTCCCTTGGATACCCCCATGCACGCTCAAAAACTGATCTTTTCACGCGATGCTCAGGGTATGGAGGGATGCCAGGATCATGCAATATCACATTTTCCGAGGTAAGATCGCATATGACTACGAAATGCCCGGAATAACCGGGGAGGCCATGCAAGGCCGCTGAATTTAGATTCACCAGGACGATTCCGCCATCGGATATCATCCGCTCGATATCTTCAAAGTCGGGAATCCTGTATTCGATTGGGGCAAGCTCCACAAATTTTGCAGCTATCTTACGTTCCTTCTCTATATCGCTGTGATTGGCTTGGGCCGCGGCCACCTCTTTACCGTATCTCCTTATGAGGTACTTCAACCCGGATTTCACGAATGCCCTATAATCAAATTCTTCTATTAATCTTACAGTTAAACCTAAATCCATCATCCATAACATCGCTTGTGTGGGCCAGGTCCACTGTCCCTCCCCTTTGCCGGAGATTTTGTCTAGATATTCATATGAAAACTCTTGATCAGGAAGGAGTTTTGCCAGCGCCATCTTGAGAGCAGCCTGAAAGCAGTGTGTCCCATCGCCTATATTTGGATAGAAAGGGATCTTCATTATCTATAAGGGATCTTCATTATCTATAAGGGATCTTCATTATCTATATATGATGTAGCCCACTACTTGTAGCTCACCAGCGAGTGGATCGGCACCCCGGGGATCTTGTCGCGTCCGTTTAGAAAAGCCAGTTCGACTATAAAGGCGCACTCGACGACCTCTCCCCCCTGCTGCCTTACCAGCTCGCATGCCGCCCCTGCCGTTCCCCCAGTCGCCAGTAGGTCGTCTATTATAACGACGCGCTCCCCCTTCTTTATCGCATCTGTGTGCATCTCTATCGTGGCGGAACCGTATTCCAGGTCATAGGATATATTTATCGTCTTATAGGGGAGCCTCCCCTTCTTTCGCACCGGCACAAAGCCAGCCTGCAGCTGATGAGCCAGGGGGGTGCCAAACAGAAAACCGCGAGATTCTATCCCGACAACAGAGTCGATCCTCTCCCCCGAATATCTCTTCACCAATGCCTGGATCGTGCCGTCAAAGACCTTGTGATTTTGAAGAAGAGGGGTGATGTCTTTGAACATTATTCCGGGCTTCGGAAAATCCGGGACATCCCTGATATATCTTTTTATCGAATCCTGCATAGATTCTCCTTTATTTGCGCTCCGGCAAAAAGAAGAGCGGGTTGCGCGCCTTTTGACCACTGCGAATCTCAAAATGCAAGTGTGAACCGGTCGCGCGACCGGTTCTGCCGACGGTGGCGATCAACTGCCCCTGCTTTACCTCGTCGCCCTTTTTGATCCTGTTTTTTTGATTGTGCGCATAGGCCGTAAAAAAGTTGTCTGAATGGCGAAGGAGTATCAAGTTCCCATATCCGCGCATAGTCCCAACAAATACCGCTGTACCGGGGGCGGACGCCTTTATCGGAGTCCCCTCGCGAGCAGCTATGTCTATACCATCGTGCCGCCTTCCGTTTCTGATTCCAAACGGGGAGGTGAGACGCCCTTCGACGGGCCATATGAATTTTCCGCGAAAGGTCTTGATCTGCGACTGCGAGGAATCGGCGCGTGAATATTTGCTTCCGCCGCGTCTGGAAGATCGGGAGGAAGAATCCGAGGGAAGCTCTTTGAAGGGGGGTTTTTTTTCCTTCTCCGGAATATAGAGCTGCTGCCCCGCTTTCATATCTCCGGGCTTGAATATATTGTTATACTCGGCGAGCTCCTGGAGATCGAGGCCGTAGAATCGTGCGATGGTCCAGATCGATTCGCCGGAACGCACCCTGTGGAATTTTCCCCTTTTATCAAAGGAGGTGGCGCACCCCCCTAGGAGAGCGGCGATCATTACGAATGAAAGCGCTAGGATAACCCCTCTCGGAAAAACATTATATTTAGGAAAAAATTCAGTCACCCTTCCATCCCTGTTTTCCTACCAGCTTGACGAAGCGGCACGACGTCAGAGTTTCTTTGTCATAGCCGGCGCCGCGCTTCGTTACAACCTCCAGACGCTGAAGCTCCTCCCCTCCCACCGGAATGATGAGGCGTCCCCCGTCCCCTAACTGTTCGATCAAATCCTCCGGAATACACGGCGCTCCGGCAGTTACTATGATGCCGTCGAAGGGAGCCTCTTCGGGCCAGCCGAGCGTACCATCTCCAATCCTGAGTTTGATGTTGTCGTACCTCAATTTATAAAGAACCTTGCGCGCCCGCAACGAAAGTTCCTTTAGGCGTTCTATCGAATAGACCTGCTCGACCAGCTCGGCGAGAATGGCCGCCTGATAACCGGAACCTGTCCCGATCTCGAGGACCTTCTTGCAAGGGCGCTTCAGAAGTTCCTCGGTCATCAGCGCTACGATGAGAGGCTGTGAGATGGTCTGACCTAGCCCCATCTGCAGAGGTCTGTCCTCATAGGCCTGACATTCCATCCCCTTGCTGACGAATTCCTGCCTCGGCACACGCCCCATGGCATCCAAAACTCTCTGATCCGCTATTCCTTTTTTGACCAGCTGCTCGGCGACCATCCTCCTGCGTGCGACCTCGAATGGATCGCGATCGCGATCCCGCCTTTTCGACTTCACTATCATCGTCATCCTATATCCTCCAGCTCGAGATACTTTTCAAAGCATCGACATCGGTGATATCGACCTTCAGAGGCGTTATCGAAACTTTGCCTGCCCTTATCGCATTGCAATCTGAATTGGGAATATCCTCGAAGCCGTTCTCATTGCCACCGATCCAGTAATATTTGCGTCCCTTGGGATCTACCTTCTCGACTACGATATCCCCATAGTCCCTCTTTCCCTGCTTGGTGAATGCGCACCCCTTGATCTTAGAAATGGGGAGATCCGGGATATTCACGTTCAAAATAATTCCCTTAGGGAGTCCCTCCTTTAAAACTTTTTTGGTTATCCTCATGGCGAAGTGGGCAGCGGTATCGAAGCGCCCCCGCTCATTCATCGCCAGTGAAAAGGCTATAGATGGTATCCCCATTATCCCGCCCTCGTAGGCTGCCGAGACCGTCCCTGAATAATGCACATCATCCCCGAGGTTGGGGCCGTGATTTATCCCGGAAAGTATGAGATCGGGGGGGGAATTGAGAATCTCGTGGACGGCGAGGATCACGCAGTCGGTGGGAGTTCCGCTGACTAGATAGAGATCCTTCTCTGGATTCTCTATCCTCAGAGGGGAGTGAAGGGTTATTGAATGGCTGGCAGCGCTCCTCTGCTGATCGGGGGCGACGACGACCACAGCCCCCAGCCTTTTTATGGCCTTTCGGAGGACCAAAATACCCTCGGCCTGGTAGCCATCGTCATTTGAAAGCAGGATAAGCGGCTTTTTTTTCATCATACAAACTTTCAAAGGGTTATCCTTGAAGAGGAAAATATCCAATGTTTTAAGCAAGTTATGAAATTAGAGTCTCCCTGTCAAGCCGTAACCCCGCATACCAACTTGCTTTTTTAAAACCCTGTGCTATTTCGGCGCGCCATGAGCGAGGCATATAAAAAGGCAGGGGTCGATATCGACTCCGGAAATGCATTTGTCGACAGGATAAAGGGGTATGTCAAAGAGACCCGCCAACGCGGGGTCATATCCGACCTCGGCGGGTTCAGCGCGCTATTTGCCCCTGATATATCGGAGATGAAGGAGCCGGTTCTCGTCTCCGGGACCGACGGGGTCGGCACCAAGCTGAAGATCGCGATCAACATGGAAAAGCTCGACACCATCGGAATCGATCTGGTCGCGATGTGTGTAAACGACATCGCGTGCTCAGGCGCAAAGCCCCTCTTCTTCCTCGACTACTTCGCCACCTCATGCCTCGAGCCGGACAAACACGCCGATGTGATCAAGGGGATCGCAGAAGGATGCAAGCTGGCGCGCTGCGCGCTGGTCGGGGGCGAGACCGCAGAAATGCCGGAGTTCTATAAGCCGAACGATTTCGATATGGCCGGTTTTGCGGTGGGCATAGTAGATAGGATGAAGATAATCGACGGCAGCGAGATCGGAACCGGAAATGCGATAATAGGAATCGCATCCTCGGGGCCGCACAGCAACGGATACTCCCTCATCAATCACCTCATAAAAGACAAAAATCTCAGACTCGATCACATCTACGACGGATTCGACGCCACGCTGGGCGAGATACTCCTCAGGCCGACCTTCATTTACACCCAACTGATCGAGGCGCTGACCAAGTTCGGAGACGTGAAAGGAATCGTGCATATCACAGGCGGCGGATTCTGGGATAATATCCCGAGGGTGCTGCCTCGCGGCGTCGAGGCTTCCATCGATAGAAGCGCGCTGGAGATCCCGCAGATATTCCGCTTCATACAGTCACATGCAGGAATTGATGAGAATGAGATGTTGAGGGTCTTCAACTGCGGCACAGGCATGGTTATGTTCACCCCGGCGGAGAAGGCGGACGAAACGACGGACTTCATAAATGCACACGGCTTCAGTGCCAAGGTAATAGGCAATACGAAGATCAGACAGGATGAAAACATCCCCATCTCGATCTCGTGAGGTTTAGATGAAAAAGAGCGTTATCCCGGTCGGCGTTCTCGCCTCCGGAAATGGCAGCAACCTTCAGGCGCTTATAGACGCCTGCGAGTCCGGATCGACAAGTGCGAAGATTGCCGTGGTCATAAGCGACAAGGGCGATGCCCACGCGCTGAAGCGGGCCGAAAAACATCGCATCCCGAACTTTCACCTCGATAGAAAAGCGTTCGACAGCAGGCGGACCTACGAGGGCAGAATTGTCGAAATCCTCCGCCAACATAAAGTCGAACTCGTATGTCTCGCAGGATATATGAAGATAGTTGGCGAGACCATCCTTGGCGCATTCAAGGACCGCGTCATGAACATACATCCTGCGCTGCTTCCCTCTTTTCCGGGGCCCGATGGACAAAAACAGGCCTTCGACTATGGTGTGAAAATTGCGGGATGCACGGTGCATTTCGTGGATGCAAAGGTGGATCACGGCCCGATAATATGTCAGGCCGCTCTCCCCGTCATGGATGACGACACCCTCGAGACGCTGAAGGCGAGGATCTTGGGGAAGGAGCATGAGATATATCCGAAGGCGGTCGCCCTCTTCGCTGATAATCGGTTAAAAATCGAAGGCAGGAGGGTTTACATTTTACCCAAAAAAGTATTACCCTGACCAAAATCTACAATTCATGGGGGCGAAATGAAAAAGATACTCTGCACAATCGCAATAGCTTCGGCTCTTTTTGCAGCATCGACTGTCTCGGCCAAAAGCTCCGGCGGAAATTTTTCGGTCGGGCTCGGTCCGGTGGGAAATATATTCGTCGTAGATTCCAGGCCGGAACTGGACCCGGGAATCGGCGGATATGTGTTTTTCGATTACAGGTGGTCACCGCAGTTTTCAACACAGTTCGGAGTGGTGGTGACAACCGAGGACGGCACCGGAATATCTGATGGCGACAACGGGATCGAATTCCTCGGCATACCGACCTTCGACCTGAAATTCTACGTGTTGAAGGAGCCATCGCGCTGGGATCCCTATGCCCTGATAGGAATGGGAGTTTACGCTGTAACCGAAGGAACTGCAAAGGATGGAACCACCGCAGTCGGCATAGGCGCCAATATGGGGATCGGCACCGATTTCTACATAACCGAATCTCTTTCGGTAGGGCTCGCCGCTATATTCCGTTCAATCGGTCTGATCGATTCGACAAGCGGTCCGAACAATGGGACCGCGCTATTCCCATTTTCGCTTATGGGAAATATCGCATACCACTTCTAATTCGGAGGCTTCATAGGGATGAAAAAGCCATCGGCGACTCTAAAACTTTCATCTCCGCTCATAGCTATACTGACCACCGCGTTCCTCCTGTCGTGCAGCGGATCTTCGACGAACTTTGAAGGCTTGCGCAGGGATATGATCGAAAGCCAGATAAAGGCAAGAGGTCTGAACAACGATGACATATTGCAGGCGATGAGCTCAGTACCGCGCGAAATTTTCGTGATGGAAAAATTCAAGGCGCACGCCTATGATGACAACGAGGTTCCGATCTCCAATCACGACTCGCTCAATAGGCCCTTCGAAGACGCGGCGATGCTCGATGCGCTGGATTTAAAAAGTTCAGACAGGGTCATGGAAGTAGGAACGGGCACCGGATACTTCGCCTCTCTCCTGTCAAAACTCGCGGGAGAGGTATTCACGATAGAGATAGAACCGCCGCTGGCCGAGCGCGCCAGAAAAATCCTCCCTAAACTGGGAATACGAAACGTCAAGGTCGTAACCGGGGATGGATTCCTCGGACTTCCTGAACACGCCCCCTACGACGCCATCGTGATGCAGTGCAGCCCTCCTCAGGTCCCTGAGCCGCTCGTAGAACAGCTGAAAGAGGGGGGCAGGCTTCTCGCCCCGATCGGCGGCGGAGAAAAGTTCCAAGAGCTCACGCTCTTCGTAAAAAAAGACGGGAAGCTATCCACGGAGAAAAGACTTTCACCAGCAAACTTCACGCCGATGAGAGGGATCATTCTGGAAAAATAGAAAAACCTGAATCTATTATAGCTGCGAACCGTCCTTATCGGCCCGCTCGCGCTCATCTCTTATCTTATAGACATACACCAGAATTTCAGCGACTGCGGCATACAGCTCCTCTGGAATTTCATCGTCTACCTCGAGCTCTATGAGAGTCCAGGCCAGCGGCACGTTCTGTATTATAGGCACTCCAAACTCCTCCGCCATCTCCCTTATCGCATTTGCAAAAAGCCTCTGCCCCTTTGCAACGATCTGCGGGGCCGCCATCTCCTTGTCGTCATATTTTATCGCTATCGCAAGTTCGGTTGGATTTGTTATCACCGCATCTGCGGATTTTACCGACTGCCTCGTGTCGCTCATCGCAAGCTCCTGATGCAGCTGTCGGCGCGCGCTCTTTATCAACGGATCTCCCTCGTCCTGCTTGTACTCCCTTTTCACCTCTTCCTTGCTCATCCTCATCTGTTTTTTGTAGTTCCATCTCTGGACATAGAAGTCGATCATGGCGATCACTATGAAGACGATGAAGACTTTGATGAGAAATTCAACGAGGATCTTTCCGGCCAGAGTTTCTGCCTGATATGGTGTCCCCTTCACCGTCAGGACCACATCCCTGATGCTATCGCTGACAACCAGATATGCGAGCATGAATATAAGGGTTATCTTCGCGATGTTCTTGATCAGCTCCACGAATGTGGTGACCTTGAACATGTTCTTGAGATTTTCCAGGGCGTTTAGTCTCTTCATCTGCGGCTTCATCTGCTCGGTCGAAAAGATGGGGCCTATCTGAAGGAAACCGACCGCTATCGCGAAGACTATCATGACTATCCCGAACGGGATTATGATGCTCAGGAATAAAAAGAAGTCATTTTGCACCTGGAGGAAGATGGCCTCCATGGAGACATCCCTGCTGGCGGCCAGACTGAAATCAGCCACCATCACGCCGCGCATCTTGTCGCCGATGAAGTCCCTCATGAAGAGGATCGTCGCAAAGGCTGCGATCAGGATGACTACCGTGTTGAGATCGCGGGAACGCGCCACCTGCCCTTTCTTGCGCGCATCCCGCAGTCGCTTCGGGGTCGCCTCCTCGGTTTTTTCTTGGCTGCTGGATTCGGCCACTGCGATCTCCTGTCCGTATTATCGGCAGGAAGGTAGCAAAAATTCCCTCTTCCAGCAAGAAATAGACAAGGTTGAGTTGAGCCTCAGCCTTAATCTCAACCTTGCTCTAATCCTCAGCCTTATTCTTGCCTTTCTGTAAAAATATCGATATCTTGCAGCGCATGCTCGGGAAGAGATCAAATAGACGACCCCAGCAGGTCGGCCAATATTATCTGATGGAAAAGATCGCGCAAGGGGGCATGGCCGAGATATTCAAGGGGATATCCTACGATGTCAGCGGAATCAAAAAGACCGTCTGCATAAAAAAGATCCTGCCGCATATTTCCGCCAGCGAGGAGTTCATCGGAACCCTCATCGACGAGGCTAAAATAGCGGTCAAGCTGGTCCACGGGAACATCGCCCAGACGTATGATCTCGGAAAGGTCGGGGATGACTACTTCATGGTCATGGAGTTCGTCGACGGCAAATCCCTATCCCAGATAAACAAGAGATGCGCCTCCCTTGGAGAGCTCCTTCCGACCGAGCACCTGATCTATTTCATATCCGAAGCCTTAAACGGACTCGACTATATCCACAGGAGAACCGATGAGCACGGCGTTCCCCTCCACATAGTCCACAGGGATATGAGCCCACAGAACATCATGGTCTCGTATTCAGGCACCGTGAAGATCATCGATTTCGGCATCGCCAAAATAGGCTTCAAGGTAGGCTCCACCGACTCCGGCGTCCTGAAGGGAAAATTCGCGTATATGTCACCGGAGCAGGCCTACGGCGATACGATAGACAACAGGTCCGACATATATTCAGTCGGAATAATTCTGCATGAGATGCTCACTGGCAAGCGCCTCTTCAAGGCCGCCGACAGCCGTGAGACGATACGCAACGTTAGAAAAGCAGAGGTCGCTCCCCCTTCCACCATACTGAGCGGAATTCCCGATGACCTCGACAGGATAACTCTGAAGGCGCTCAGCAAGGACAGGAGGCGCAGGTACAGCCATGCCTCCGAGATGAGGGATGACCTCATCAAGTTTCTGCATATGAATTATCCTGAATTCGGGCCATCCCATTCAGCTGAGTTCATACAGGCCCTCTTTGACGACGAGTTCGGCAAACCCCGGAAAGACGACGCCGACGCTAAAACACCGTATCTCATAATCGACAGATCCAACTCCGCCTTGGCGAACGACAGCCAGTTCGAGACCACCGGGGCCATCAGGGTGCCGGTCAACCTCGAGGAGTATATGGTCGAAGGAGAACGCCCGAACGAGGATACCGGAGAGGATGAAAGCTCCGAGGCAAAAAAAATTCTGCCGGAGCTCGATGACAAAGATGAGAAAACTTCAAGAAAGTTTTCCTCGCTATGGTCCATCATTTCGGCGATAAAGTACCAGCTCGTAGTCCTGCTCCTTGCCTCCATTGTAATCGCGGGCTCGATATATCACAGATCAAAAACGGCAACGGAAAAAACTCCGCACATGGCATCCGGAAGAGTCATGGTCGCCACCATTCCGACCGATGCGGAGGTCTATCTCGATGGATCCTTTAAGGGAAAAGGATCGCCGGTCTCAATACCAAACGTTCCAGCAGGAAAGGATATCAAACTTGAAGTGAAACGGGACGGTTACTTTTCGCACGAGCGCGTTATCACCCTTGCCTCCGACGGTTTTGAAAGCCTCTCGATATCCCTATCCCCGGCCGTCAAACCGACCGCTACGATAGAAATCACTACGGAGCCAGCCGGTGCCACCGTATTCATAGATGACAGGGAGACCTCTCACCGGACCCCGGCCAGAATAGAAAAGATAAGTCCCGACAAGGAAATCTCGGTGGGGCTCTTTTTAAAAGACCATCAGTTCTGGAGTAGAAAAATCTCCCTGAATGCAGGTGAAACGAAATCTTTCGACGTTCAGATGGCAAAGGCCATGGGTTCGGTCTCCATCACCAGCATCCCGCCGGAGGCGCTCGTGATGATAGACCATGTCCCGGCAGGTCAGACTCCGATGGTAAAGGGAGAACTCGATCCAGGGCAGGTCCATACGGTCGATGTATGGCTGCAGGGGTATGAAACTGCTACAAAGGAGTTCAGGGTTCTCTCCGGCAAGGAGCTTTCGCTTAGATTCGTCCTCACGAAACTTCCAACCGAGGCGGAGATGGAAGCAGCTACAAGGGGATCCGACACTCAACCCAAGGAAAAAAAAGATGGCGAAAAAAGGGACAAAGAAGAGGTCATGGAAGACAAAGATTGAAACCGCGCCTGAGGAGGAGCTCTCCGAACGGACGGTGGTGACCTCAATTGAAAAAGTCAGCATACCAGTTGATGAGAAGGCCTACATACTTTTCATTTCGGGGCCCCTCATCGGTAAGATGTACCTTCTCGAGGACGAGGTTACCATCATAGGTCGCGCGCCCGATATCGACATATCGATAAGCGACTCGAGGATATCAAGGCGCCACCTGGAAATTTCCCTCCGCGAGGGACGCGCTGTCATAAAGGATCTCGACTCGACCAACGGAACATTCGTCAACGGCAAGCGCGTGGCGACCAAAGTCCTGGAAAACGGCGATAAGATCCACATCTCCTCCGACACTTTTTTCAAATTCGCGCTGGGCGATGCCGCCGAGAGGATGTTTCAGGAGGAAATGCACCAGATGGCGAACTACGACGCCGTCACAAACGTCTTAAACAAGCACGCCTTCCTCCGCCGACTGAAGGAGGAATTCAGCTATTCGAAGAGGCAGAAGCTCCCGCTCTCCCTGATCATGATCGACATAGATTTTTTCAAGAAGGTCAACGATACTTACGGCCATATGGCCGGTGACTACGTCCTGCACGGAGTCGCAGAAAGAATTCAAAAGGGGCTGCGCGACGAAGACATAGTCTCGCGATACGGCGGCGAGGAGTTCGCAGTTATCCTTAGAAATACCGATGCAAAAAGCGCCTTGATGCTCGGCGAAAGAATCCGCAGATCGGTTGAAGAAAAACCCTTTCAATTCGAAAAAGATTCAATATCGGTCACCGTAAGCCTTGGGATCTCTACCCTCGCCGATGGCAATTTTACGACATCGAGCGATCTGCTCGCCAGATCCGATGCATGCCTGTACAAGTCCAAACAGGACGGTAGAAACCGCGTAACATCATAGAGTTATCTACCTTGACTTTTATCTCTTCAGGGAATAGCCAAGGCTCTCCTATGGCAAACCTCATCGATGGCAAGGCCCTCGCGGCAAAGATCCGTAACGAAATCGCAAAAGATGTGGAGGCGCTGAAGGCACGGAATATCAACCCCGGGCTAGCGGTCGTGTTGGTCGGCAACGATCCGGCATCCAGCCTCTACGTCAGCAGCAAAAAGAAGGCCTGTGCCAAGGCCGGAATAGAAAGTTTCTCCTACGAACTCCCCGCCTCCGCATCCGAAAAAGAACTGCTCGATCTGATCGGAAAGCTTAATTCGAACGGGAAAATCCACGGAATTCTCGTGCAGCTTCCCCTCCCCGATCACATGGATGAATCAAGGATCATCAACGCAATCTCCCCGGAAAAGGATGTGGACGGCTTTCATCCGGTGAGCGTCGGCAGGCTGGTGCTCGGCGAACCGGGCTTTCGCTCATGCACCCCCGCCGGAATCATGGAGCTGATCGACTCCACCGAAATAGATATCAAGGGAAAGCGCGCAGTCATAGTCGGCAGAAGCAATATCGTCGGGAAGCCCCTCGCTTTCATGCTTCTTGAGCGCCATGCCACCGTGACCATCTGCCATTCCAAAACCGCTGACCTGAAAGGCGAAGTCAGAAATGCCGACATACTGATCGCAGCCATAGGCAGAGCCAGATTCATCGGCGGGGATTGGATAAAGCCGGGAGCAATGGTCATAGATGTCGGAATCAACCGCCTTGACGACGGACGCATAGTGGGCGATGTGGATTTTGATTCGGCGAAGGATGTCGCCGGAGCGATAACGCCGGTCCCCAAAGGAGTCGGCCCGATGACGATCACGATGCTGCTCAAAAACACGGTTCTATCCGCACAAAGAAGCTGAATCGCTATTTGTGCAGAAGGAGCCATTTTGGAAGGTGAGAACAGATATGACAAAACGCACCCCCCTATATGAAGAACACGTAAAACTCGGCGCTAAGATAGTCGAATTCGCAGGATGGGAGATGCCCGTCTCCTACACAGGCGTCATCGACGAGCACAAAGCGGTGCGCTCATCAGCCGGCATCTTCGATGTATCCCATATGGGACAGATAGAATTTGCAGGCCCGGACGCGAAAAAATACCTTCAGAGCATCACCACCAACGACCTTCACAGAATACATGACGGCAAAGCGCAGTATTCAATTCTCTGCAACGAACGTGGGACGGTGATAGACGACATAATAATCTACAGGTTTTCACCGGAAAGATTCATGCTGGTCGTCAACGCATCCAACGCATCGAAGGACTTTGACTGGTTCATGAAAAACAAAAAGGGAAATGTTGAAGTCAAGGATCTGAGCGAAAAATTTGCTCTGATCGCCTTTCAAGGGCCAAAATCCATAGAAATTTTAAAGACCCTGACAGATATAAATCTCGATTCCGTGGGAACGTACGCATTTGCAGAAGGTTCTGTAGCGGGATGCAAGAACTGCATCGTAGCAAAAACAGGATACACCGGCGAAGAAGGGGTTGAAATATTCTCTTCCCCTGACGATGCACCGAAGATCTGGCGCTCGCTGCTTGAAAATGAGGGGCCGGAAGTCGTCAAAGCGGCCGGGCTCGGCGCCCGCGACACGCTCAGGATGGAAATGAAGTACAGCCTCTATGGGCACGAGATAGACGACACCACCACTCCGATAGAAGCCGGGCTTTCATGGGCGGTAAAGCTCGACACCCCTGAGGATTTCATAGGCAAGAGTGCCCTTCTCGATTTCGTAGGACAGGGAGCGAAAAGAAAATTGGTCGGCTTCAAGCTCCTCGATCGGGGCATACCGAGGCAGGGATACCCTATTCTCATCGACGAAAAGCCTGTTGGAATAGTAACCAGCGGCACGATGAGTCCCTCGCTGGGCTATCCGATAGGGATAGGCTTCGTCCCCTCTGAAAATGCAAAAATAGGCAGCGAAATTTTCGTTGACATCAGAGGTCAGGCAAGGAAAGCAGTTATCGTTAAGACTCCGTTTTACAAAAAATAAACTACCAGCGTCACAAAACAAGGAGCGATCATGAATATACCTGACGATCTCAAGTACACCAAGGAACATGAGTGGGTTAAGCTCGAAGGGAAGACCGCGACGATTGGCATCACCGACTACGCGCAGGAGCAGTTGGGCGATGTGGTCTACGTCGAACTCCCGGAAGAAGGGGAGGAACTGGCCAAGGACGACACCTTCGGTTCCATCGAGTCCGTCAAGGCGGTCTCCGACTGCTATTCTCCTCTCTCCGGAACGATAAACGACGTCAACAGCCTGCTGGCTGACAGCCCCGAGGTCCTCAATGAAGATTGCTACGGTGAGGGATGGTTGATCAAGATCAAGGTCGCCGACCCTTCAGATCTGGACGATATGATGGATCACGAGGAATACAAGGCCTTCGTAGCAGAGGAATCCGCATAAGATGAGAAACCTTCCGCATACGGATAAAGAAATAAATGACATGCTCGCAACCGTCGGGCTCCGCGATATCGAAGAGCTCTTCAGGGGTATCCCCGAAACGATGAGATGCAGGGAAAAGCTCAGGCTGGGTGACGGGATGTCCGAACAGGAACTGGTTGCGCATCTGCGCGAACTCGCATCAAAAAACGACCCCCTCTCCGGAGGGGTTTCGTTTATCGGCGCCGGCGCTTACAGGCACTACGTCCCAACCGCTGTCTCCGAACTCGCATCTCGCTCCGAATTCGTAACGCCATACACCCCTTACCAGCCTGAAATCAGCCAGGGAACCCTCCAGGTGCTCTACGAATATCAAACTATGATAGCCAGGCTCTTCGCAATGGATGTCTCCAACGCCTCCCACTACAGCGGAGCTACGGCGTGCGCCGATGCCTGCCTGATGGCCAAGCGCGTTGGCAAGCGCAGGACCAAAATCATAGTTCCGGATTCTCTGCATCCGGAATACAGAAGGGTTTTAAAGACGGTGCTGACAAGCGAAACCGATGTCACTGAGCTCCCATCGAGTTCGTCGGGGCTGATAGACAGAAAGTCGCTATCATACGCTCTCGACGATTCTACAGCGGCGGTCCTCGCGCAGTATCCAAACTTTTTTGGCATAGTGGAAGATCTCAAGGATATCTCAGACTCCGCGCATGCAGCAGGGGCCCTCTTCATAACGGTAACTCCGGAACCGCTCGCCCTCTCGATATTGAAACCTCCCGGGGAATTCGGCGCAGACATAGCGGTCGGCGAAGGGCTATCCTTCGGTTTGCCGGTCTGTTTCGGCGGACCTTCACTAGGAATTTTCACATGCAGCGAAAAACTCGTCCGCCAGATGCCAGGAAGGATCTGCGGCAAAGCCTTCGACAGCGAGGGGCGCCAGAGCTATACGCTCACCCTCTCCACGCGCGAACAACACATAAGGCGCGAAAAGGCCACCTCGAACATATGCTCCAATCAGGCTCTCTGCGCGACGACCGCAGCAATATATCTCTCGCTGCTCGGGCGCGAGGGGTTGAGGGAGCTCGCGCACATAAATCTCTCCCTTGCGGAGTACGCGAAGGAAAAACTTTCGTCGACGGGAAAGGTAAGACTCCCCTTCCAGTCGACGACCTTCAATGAATTCGTCATCGAAGTAAACGGTTCGGCAGAAGATGTCATCTCCAGACTCGCTTCGCAGAAAATATTTGCAGGAGTGAATCTCAGCCGATGGTACGAAGGAATGGAAAATAGAATTTTGGTGTGCTGCACTGAGATGACTAACACATCTGAAATCGACAGATTCGCCGAGGCGCTGAAAAACATATGAGCGAAAAATCAAATTTCAAAAATGGTCACGGTTCATCCGGCCTCTCCCTGGAGGAGCCGACGCTCTTCGAACAGAGCATAAAAGGAAGGCGCGGCATATCGTTGGAAAAAACGGGGCTCAAAAAAACCGACCTCGGAAAGAGCCTCGGAGCGCTTTTAAGGGAATCCCCCGCCGAGCTGCCGGAGCTTGCTGAGGTCGACATAGTCAGACACTTCACGCGCCTTTCCATCCAAAACTACAGCAAGGACCTCGGCTTCTATCCGCTCGGATCCTGCACGATGAAGCACAATCCGCGCGTGGCCAACGCCGCTGCGGCGATCGAGGCATTTCAAAACACGCATCCCTATCAGCGCGATGAGAATGTGCAGGGAAACCTGAAGCTCTGCCATGAGCTGGAAACGATGCTCGCTGAAATAAGCGGAATGGATTCGGTCACGCTTTGGCCCGCGGCGGGAAGCCACGGCGAACTCACCGGCATGCTGCTGATTCGCGCATATCACACCTCAAATGGAAATCCGCGCAGCAAGGTACTCATCCCTGATTCCGCCCATGGCACGAACCCGGCGTCGGCAGCTATATGTCACTATGAAGTCGTCACCGTAAAGTCCGGAGCGGACGGACTACTTGACCCAGATGCTGTAAGGGCTGCGATGGACGATGAAGTAGCCGCAATAATGATAACGAATCCGAACACGCTCGGCATCTTCGAGGAAAACTTCAAGGAGGTCGCCGACATCGTCCACGAAAAAGGAGGGCTCGTCTATCTGGATGGAGCCAATTTGAACGCGCTCATGGGATATGTAAAGCCCGGCGAGATCGGCGCCGACGTGATGCACTTCAACCTGCACAAGACCTTCGGCACTCCGCACGGCGGAGGCGGCCCAGGCGCAGGACCTGTCGGAGTCGTGAAAAAGCTGGCGGAGTATCTTCCCCTTCCGCGCATCAAATTCGACGGGAAATCCTATAGCCTCATGCGCGATGGAAAAAATTCGATCGGGATGATAAATTCCTTCTTCGGAAATTTCGGCGTCTTCATCCGCGCCTACGCATATATAAAAGAGCTTGGCTCCGACGGGCTCAAGCGCTCCACGGAAATGGCGGTTCTGAACGCCAACTATGTGAAGTCGCGCCTCAAAGGACACTTCAATCTCCCATACGACAAACCGGTACTGCATGAATGCGTATTCGACGACAGGGTCCAGAATGAAATGGGGATAAAGACGATGGATATCGCCAAGCGCCTCATGGACTATGGCTTCCATCCCCCTACCATCTATTTCCCGCTGATCGTCCATGGCGCGATCATGATAGAACCTACCGAAAGCGAGCCTAAGTCAATCATCGACGACTTTTGCGATGCGATGATATCCATAGCCAAGGAGTGCAGGGAAAACCCGGATGTCGTGAAAAACGCTCCGGTCCGCCCCTTCCGCCGTCGCATCGATGAGGTCCGCGCCGCACGCGAAATCTGCCTCAGGGACTGACGTTTTGGGGGAGATAAATGGTACACATCCACGGATAATCAGGAAAATATTTCGCTGAATTTGATATCTTGGCCGATCAAAATAGCAGCCAGCAGCGGATACCCTTCCGTTCTCTGCATGAACTCCTCATAGTAGCTGGCATATTGCTCGTCGCTCTCATCTTCCCCAGGAGCCTTGATCCCAAGCATGACCAGATCCGCCCCCTGCGAAGATTCCTTGATTGTAGTGGCAAGCGGAGAATCGCCATACGGATGCACGATCGTTTCTAGATCTGCAATCAGCCTAGCGCTTTTAGTAAATCCAGCCGTCTCCATTTCAAAGGATTCCTTCTCCCTGTCGTCCCTGACGACGGTCTTAAGGCTAAGGCGCGAGCCTCTCCATTCCGGGCTCGTCTGAAGGAGATAGCTGAGAACCAACATCAAATTCGCATTATTGCGACGCCCTCCCCACCAGCATATGATTTTTCTGAGTTTCCTGTGCGGCAGCTCTTGGTCGCGATTTTCCCTTACAATAACTAGGTTGCGTTTAGCGGCATAGACCATCTTTATTATCTTAGCAAACTCAATCGAACGCCCCGGCTCGTCGCTGGCGCCTATAAATACAGTATTTGGAGTCAGAGGCCCTATCCCGTAAGCGGAGATCAAAGTCTTCACACCTGAAAGGCGATCAGTCGCCTTGATCACCTCGACAAGAGAAGGAATCTTTTTTTCCTTTAGATAAGTCATCACGACCTTCTCCATGGCTATCACCTTCTCTTCCCTGATGGAATCGTCGTCGTGTATTGAAGCCGTCGTCATGAACCCCTTGCCGTGCGATATCGCGTCTGCAAGTTCGATAAGATACATCCTCTTTGTCGGCGAACCACTTAAGACCAGTATGTTCGGCCTCCAGGTCTTTGCATGCTCCTCTGATTCGATGAGTTTGAAGATAGAATATCTTGAGAGTGCGAGATAAACGCTCCTTCTAATATCTATCCATCCACTCGCAAATTTTCTCTTAGCGACAAAATAATATATTCCCGCCACGACTATGGCAGATATGAATGTGGCTCCAGCGCTGATCATGAACATCACAACCATACATAGCGCCGACCCAAGCAGCGCTATGGGCCATGGCGTCCTGAATGCCGGTCTCCATGATGGATTGCCTATCATACCTTCAAGGGCAGCGACCAAATTCAAGGCTGCGTAAGTAACCAGAAAAAACATGGTAAGGACTGGAGCTATTGCATCCAAATCGCCCATGAGTATAGCGGCAAGCGCGATAAAGAAGGCAAAGGCCGTGGCAACTCTGGGGGTATCTCTTTTCGAATGCCCCTTTCCCAAAAAGGATGGCATCGTCTTGTCCCTCGCCAGAGCCTGCAGCGTGCGAGGCGCCCCCAAAAGGCTCCCCAGGGAGCTGGACAAACTTGCTCCCCAGACTCCAGCTATGATGAGCCATCTCCATCTGGCAACTTTTTCTACAATATACAGATCGCTACGCAAAAGGTCTTCAGATACAAAGACCCTAAGCAATATTGGAATAGCAAGGTACACCACATATCCAAGCAGCACTGCAGAAATCGTACCTATTGGGATGGAACGCCCGGGCTCCTTTAGATCACCAGACATCGAAAGACCAGCCTCAGCGCCTGTTACCGCCGGGAAAAAGACGGCAAAAACTACCCAAAAATTCTCCACTTCGGGGATAGCATTTACTGAAGCAATGTCATGATTCCCAAAAATCCCGAGAAAAAATGAAAATAGGGACGCTATTATAACGACGAGGATGAACATTGAGGCCTTGAGGGCGATATCGGCTGAAAGATATGCAAGCAAGGTCATCAATATAAGACTTACAACAGCAACTATTGTTACCGGGATTCCAGGAGCTATCATCCTCATGGATTCGGCAAATCCTGAAATGTAGAATGCAATTCCTATCGCCCTGGCAAAAAAGAGGGGGATCCCTATTGCAGCTCCTGCCTCCACTCCAAGCGAGCGCGAAATCATGAAATACGCCCCGCCGGCACCAACCCGCATGTTAGTAGCAATAGAGGAGATCGAAAATGCGGTAATGAGAGTTATAGCGCTTGAAACCGAAACTATAAAGATCGTTCCGAATATACCAACATTTCCGACCACCCACCCCATCCTCAGATACATTATCACGCCAAAGATGGTGAGCACACTGGGGAGAAAGACCCCCTTGAAGGTGCCAAACTGGTTTTTGCCCTTTTTGATTTCAGATTCTCTGTTTGACATGAGGGAAGATTACAATATCGCACAAAAACCAGCAACCAATTACGAAGGTTGGTTATAGAAGCTAGAATCTAGAAGTGAGAAGCGAGATTTCTACAGGCGAGATTTTTCTAGCTTCTAGCCTCTCGCTTCTAGCTTCTGTTTTTCCCAGTCACGGTTGTTGCGGGATCCCCGATTAAAGCACTCGGGGATGACAACCTTCTCGTCACTCGGGGATGACGACCACACTATCATTCCCGCGGTCTTAAGCCGCCGCCTTTGGCGGGGCAGGCGGGAATCCCGTTCTGACCGTTCACCAGTTACGAGTCACTAGTCACGCCTGTTACGGGAGGGGTCGAATCCTGATCGCTGATCTTTGATCAGCATTTTGTAAGATTAGCTTATATTCGAAAACATCCTTATTAAGATTAAGATCAGGATCAAGATTAAGATGAAGATTAAGATGCGGAAAGGATTTTTTCTCAACCTCAGCCGGAACCTATTTTTTCGGTCAATGGTCTAATGATCCATTGTCAATCGTCATCGATCACGGTTGTGAACAGTCAAAGATAAACTGTGAATGTCCAGCTCATGCGCAGGATGCCGTCGTCATCAACGAACTTCGAGGGCGGGGTTGAAAATGGCGACGAGGCCCTGACGGTTCGAAGCGCCTCCTCGTCATAGCCCGCTATACCGGAACTTCTGAATACGAAGAGTTCAGAGAGTTCTCCGTTTTTGTCCACGCTGACGCCCAGCACAACCTCCACCGAGCCGACCGAAACATGATTCGATGAAAAATAGTTGCTCAGAGAGGGGGCAGGATTGAAGGTCATTCTAAATGCGCGTTTCATCCTGACGAAATAATCCACATCCGGATACCTGAGAACATTGAGATAAGTCCTCGCTCCACGCTTGAAGTCCGGAAAAAAATCTCCTGAAGGGGAAGCAGAATCGCCGCTCCTCTTACCCGAGCCATCCTTCCCCTCCTGAAAATCCTTTCTATTGACCGCAAATATATCTTTTTTGGGAGCCTTCTCGGATCTCAGTGGGCCAGCCTCCTGCGCCTGCGGCCTTTTCTGCGCCCTCCCATCTCCGCCTTTTTTAGCGACTGCACCGGTGGCCACGCTTTCCTCTTTGACGGAGCTGTCGTACATCCCCAAAAATTTCGGCTTGTCGGGTTTTTTATCTAGATCGGGTTTGTCGATGTCAGCGATCCTCAGATCCCTCGCATCAATGCTCTTGAGGTCTATCGGAATAACTTCGACCACATCCTCCTCGAACTTCGGAACTCTGGCAAAATATTGTGCTGAAAAAATAAGAAGCAGGTGAAGTATCAACGATACCAGAATAAACGGCCATATCTCCTGTTTTTCCCGAATTTCCTTCAGAGTTCCTCCTAAAGCGCTCTGTATTTCAGCGGTCGGCCGAGTATGTGATCTGAATATCTGCTCAGTACTGCAAAGGCCGCCTCGGCTGCGCAGCGTTCTATCCGGTGTTCCCCGAGGGCGGTGATTCGCAGTGCGTCAGCAGCGACACCGGTAAGAGGGAGGCGCGCCCCTACGCTCGAAGAGCATGAGGAACAGACGAAACCGCCATGATCGAGATCGAATGACCAGCCCCTGTTGGAGGCAAACCCTTCATCGCACATAAGGCATTTTGACAGCTCCGGCGTGAAACCGCAGCGCATCAGCCACTTGAATTCGAAGATCAGCGAGGTGCCCGGGGTGGGATCGTTCTCGCCAAGCCATAGCAAATATCTGTCGAGCAGTTTGAATTTCGATTCGGAGACCTGGTGAGGCTGTAAAAAGGCCGACGCGAGTTCGACCGCCCTCCCCATCGCATTGATCCTCTCTATCGACCTGAGCATTCCGTCGATGGGACGAAGCGGGTCGGCACGATCTATGCGCACGAGCTCAGAGGATGGTCTCTCCACGAACTGGACATCCACGAACATCCCCGGCTCGAGCGATCCGGCAAAACGCTTTCTGGAGGCGCGCGCCGATTTCGCAAGGCCGCTCATCTTTCCGAATTCCCTGGAGAAGAAGGTGACGATCAGGTCGGAATCGCCGTACGGTATCCTCTTGAGAATTATAGCTGTAGAGTTTTTCTGCATCGCACCGCCGTCGGTCATCATTTTTCCGGGGAGACAAAAGATATCTGTCCCCAGATAAAACTCTATTTCAGGTATTTCCCGGCTATCAGCGCAAGGCGACGGCGGGCCTCCGGGGAGACTCCATCCGGTGAGGTCATTATCGAATTGGCAAGTGCGCTGCCGCACCCGCAGTCCCCGCTAAAATCGCCGGATTTGAAGAGCTCGCGGACGGTCTTTTGTGCCATCGCCACATTTTTCTGCAGCGTAGCCAGAACCATCGAGGTATCGACCGCCCCCTCCTCCTCGTGCCAGCAGTCATAATCGGTGACGAGGGCAATAGTCGCATAGCAGATCTCGGCCTCACGGGCGAGCTTCGCTTCTTGGTAATTGGTCATGCCGATGACATCCACTCCCCAGCCGCGATAAACATTGGATTCCGCCCTGGAGGAGAACATCGGCCCTTCGATGCAGACATAAGTTCCGCCCTCGTGAACGGCAGCTCCCGCGACCTTGCACGCCTTTACCGCCTCGCGCTTCAAAACGGGACAGACAGGATCTGCGAAGGCGACGTGCGCCACGATCCCGTCCTCGAAGAAGGTATCCTTGCGCATCTTCGTCCGATCGATGAACTGATCCACGACGACGAACTCCCCAGGATGAAGTTTCTCCTTCATGGAACCGACCGCCGAGACCGATAAGATCCTGTCAACACCGAGTTCCTTCATAGCGTGGATATTCGCACGGTAATTTATCTGATGAGGTGGAACTCTGTGCCCCCTGCCATGCCTTGGAAGAAATACGAAGCGGCGCCCCTCCAGCTCGCTCAGGATGAAGGCGTCGGAAGGTTCGCCGAATGGAGTCGGCACCCTTTTCTCTTCGATAGTCTTCACACCTTCCATCTGATACAAACCGCTCCCTCCGATTATTCCGATCAACGATTCAGACATTTTTCTTTCCTCCCTTAGAAAGCCTATCCGCAGCCAGCTGGCCGCAGGCAGCCATGATATCGCGCCCGCGACTCGCGCGAATGTTGGTCTGTATGCCGCAGTTATAGAGATACTCGCTCCACCACTCCACGGTACTCGAATCCGGTGAACGGAATTGTGACCCTTCGAATGGATTAAAGGGTATCAAATTTATCTTCGCATCGACCCCCTTGAGGAGCGACACCAGCCTCTTCGCATCGGACTCGGAATCGTTGACTCCGCCGAGCATCACGTACTCAAAAGTTATCCTGTGCCTCGAACGCTTCGTGTAACCATGGCAGAAATCCATAATTTTTGCTATCGGATATTTTTTATTGATCGGCATCAGCCTGTTTCGCACATCGTCCGAAGATGCGTTGAGGGATATCGCGATCTTCACGTCGAACTCCCTGGAGAAGCGGTCGAGTTCGGGGATGAGCCCGCAGGTGGAAAGCGTTATCCTGCGGCGCGACATCGCCAGCCCGCTATCATCGCAGAAGATCCGTATCGCCCCGGCAACCCCATCATAATTCTCCAGCGGCTCTCCCATCCCCATAAGCACTACGTTGGTGACAGGATTTTCACTCCCCCTCATCGCGATGAGGAGCTGTGAAACTATTTCACCCTGGGTGAGATTGCGCGTAAAACCCATCGAACCGGTGCGGCAGAAGGCACACCCCATAAGACAGCCGACCTGAGTCGATATGCATACGGTGGTGCGCCCGTCGCCGGCAGGAATCAATACGCACTCAACGATCGCGCCATCGCTTTTTGCTCTACACAGAAGCTTCCTGGTGCCGTCGGAGGATCCATGCACCGCGTCAACTTCTATAGGGTCAACCTCACAGATCGCATTCAGCCTGGATCTTCCATCCCTTGAGATGTTTGTCATGGCATCCACCGAATCAGTATGTTTCTGGTATATCCATTGCGCTATCTGCGCAGCAGCAAAAGGTTTGAGACCAGCCTCCTCGGCAAGCCCCTTCAAGGAATCAAGTGAGAGATCGGTCAAAAATCGTTTCATCATAATGGCTCCCAGCCGCTTGCCTTTAATCCCGTTTTGCCCTAAAAGGTCAACCCAATTCCAAGTACTGGAGGTTGATGATGAAACTCGTCGAATGCGTACCGAATTTCAGCGAAGGGCGCGATGCGGCCGTGATAGAGGCCATATCCGATGCCATAAAGAGTATTTCTGGAGTCGCACTGCTCGATGTCGATCCCGGGAAGGCGACAAATCGCACGGTTTATACCTTTGCCGGCGCTCCGGATGATGTCGTAGAGGCCGCATTTCAGGCGATTAAAAAGGGCACCTCCTTAATCGACATGCGCAAACATAAGGGGGAACACGCAAGGCAAGGGGCCTGCGACGTCTGCCCCTTCGTTCCGATATCAGATGTGACGATGGCCGAATGCGTAGCACTTTCAAACCGCCTCGCCAAGCGAGTCGGCGATGAGCTTGGGATCCCCGTTTATCTGTATGCCGAAGCGGCTAAGGTTCCAGAGCGTAAAAGGCTTCCCGACATCCGGAGCGGCGAATACGAGGCTCTGGAGGAAAAACTTAAAAAACCGGAGTGGAAACCGGACTTCGGACCGGCAAAATTCAACCCTTCCGCTGGCGCAACCGTAATTGGAGCACGTAATTTTCTGATCGCATACAACATCAACCTGAATACGAAGAACGTGAAACTAGCCAAGGATATAGCCTTTGAAATTCGCGAGAGCGGCAAGCTAAAACGCGATGAAAATGGAAATAAGATCCTTGGCCCCGATGGAGTCGCGTTGCGTGAGCCGGGGATATTTAAAAATCTTCAAGGGACAGGATGGATCATCCCTGAATACGGGCGCGCCCAGATTACGCTGAACATACTCGACACCGAGACTACCCCGGTTCATCTCGTTTACGACAAATGCTGCGAACTGGCTGAAAAACTGGGCTGCCGCGTCACAGGGAGCGAAGTCGTCGGGATGATACCTCGCAAGGTCCTTCGCGACGCCGGAATTTATTTTCTCAAAAAACAAGGATCGACTACCGGCATCTCTGACGACGGGATAATTCACAACGGGATAATCTCGCTGGGCCTTTCCGATATCGCCCCATTTGACTCGAAACAGAAGATAATCGAGGAGAGATTTGTGAATGAGAAACCACTCCTTTCGATGACATTGGAAGCATTCGCAAAAGAACTCTCTTCAAATTCTCCGGCTCCCGGCGGCGGATCGATAGCGGCGCTGGCCGGCGCGATGTCAGCAGGACTCACCTCGATGGTCGCCGCACTCTCCTTCGAAAAGAAAGGGCTCGAGGCGCTAAAACCCGAGATGGAAGAGATCGGATGCGAGGCACAGAAGATAATGAACTCCCAGCTCTCATCGATCGATGACGACACGAGCGCCTTCAACGCGATAATGGATGCGATGAGGATGCCGAAGGAATCCGACGAACAGAAATCGCTTCGAAAGGCTGCGATAACCGAGGCCACCAAGCGCGCGACGTTGGAGCCTTTCAGAGTCCTGGAGCGTTCGGTTCCATCGCTCGAGCTGGCCGCCCGCGTCGCAAAAAAAGGAAACCAGAGTTCCCTATCCGATGCCGGCGTCGCCGCGCTTATGGCGCACTCGGCCGCAATAGGAGCTTATTACAACGTGCTGATAAACCTCTCTGGAATCGACGACAAGAAATGGTGCGATGATGTAAAATCGCGCGCGACCGACCTCCTCAAAAAAGCCGACGATCTCGCCTCGAAGATTCGGGAAGGGATGATGGATAAGCTTTGATCAGGAAACACGCACCGCATGTGCCTCCAAAACAATCCAAAAAACTCTCAAGGAATGTCCTGTAGCTCGTTTGAATGGATGCTGTCTGCGCGGCAAAGCAGATCGCCCCGAGCCATCAGGTTCGGGGCGAGATGCGAAAAGGCTGGTGGAGCTGAGGGGAGTCGAACCCCTGACCTCCTGAATGCCATTCAGGCGCTCTCCCAACTGAGCTACAACCCCACAAAGAGTCTTTTGTCAAATATCCGGCTTATCCAAATAACACCAAAGCGCGCGGCAATATGTGTCCCAGACGCCACTCCTTGTCAATACTTTTTAAAAAATCAACTATTTACGATGGAAAAACTCCCGTCCGCCGATATACACATGCGAAACGAGATTGGCGCCATACCTGTAAAGTGGGTAATATTCGTCCGGCGCATCCAGAACGATAAAATCCCCGCGAGCCCCCTTCTCTATCACCCCGCGATCGGAAAGCCCGAGTGCACGCGCGGCATTTTTGGTGATAGCCAAAAGGGCCTCGTCGCAAGTCATCTTCATCTGCGTTATAGCGATGGAGGCGGTGAGAAAAAGATCGAGGGATGGGTTGGTGCCCGGATTGTAGTCGGTGGCTATCGCCACCACCAGTCCGCGATCTATCATGCGACGCGCATCAGGATATGATCCACCCCCCGAGAAAAAACTCGCTCCGGGAAGAAGAACTCCAACGACTCCTGACTTGACCATCGCATCCACCCCGGAATCGGAGGTCTTATCGAGATGATCGGCGGAAAGGGCGCCGAACTCGGCCGCTATTTCCCCGCCGCGCGCCGAGCTGAACTGGTCCACATGCAGATGAATCGCTAACCCGAAGCGTTTTGCGCTTGCGCATATTCTTCGCGCCTCATCCTCGTTGAAAGCGATCTCTTCGATAAATACATCACAGGAGGTCATCCACTTGCGCGCGGCCATCTCGGGCATCATCTCATCGAGGAGCATATCTATATATTTGGATCTGTTGTGTGCAAACTCAGGCGGAACTATGTGGGCACCGAGAAATGTCCCCATGACATCCATTGGATGTTTTTCATGGAGCAACCCTATCGCGTCGGCTATCTTAATCTCGTTTTCGAAATCCAAGCCGTAACCGGTCTTGATCTCCATCGTAGTGGTCCCATGCTCCAGCGCCTCGTCAGCGCGACGCGCAGACTCGCTGTAGAGGTCCTCTATCGAAGTTTCCCTAGTGGAGGTCACAGTAGAAACGATTCCGCCCCCCGATCTAGCTATCTGCTGATAGCTCATCCCCTTGGAGCGCATATTGAACTCGAGCTGCCTACTTCCCGAGTGGACGAGATGAGTATGGCAATCCACGAGCCCAGGCATTACGACGCGACCGCGGAGATCCAGTATCTGAGCGGATGAGCCAACTTTCACCTCCTCAGAATTTTTCCCGAGCCATGAAATCTTTCCATCTTTTATCAAAAGCGCCGCATCGCAAATTACCCCGAGAACTCCTTCGCGATCTTTAGCCTCTTGCATCGTAACCAAGCGCCCTACGTTTTTCAGAAGAAGTTCGTGGGACATAATAGCCTCGCAATTATTATGGACTATGGACAATAGACCATAGATTTGAAAGGTTAATATTAAGGTTGAGGCTAAGGTTAAGAAAAACAATCTTCGCTAAACCTCAGCCTTAAACAGTGATTCCAGGAATCTTGATCCCAAATTTTTTAGCATTTTGGATCGCCTCCTCGTATCCAGCATCAGCGTGGCGCAAAATTCCCATCGCAGGATCGGTATCGAGAACCCTCTCAAGTCGCAGCGCCGCAGCATCCGTTCCATCGGCGACTATCACCTGCCCGGCATGCAGGGAATACCCCATGCCAACGCCGCCGCCATGATGAAAGCTCACCCACGATGCACCGCCAGCTGCGTTGATAAGCGCGTTGAGTATGGGCCAGTCTGCGACCGAGTCGGAGCCATCCCTCATAGCCTCGGTCTCGCGATTTGGGCTCGCCACCGATCCACAGTCCAGATGATCGCGACCTATCACTATAGGCGCCTTGACCTTTCCGCTGCGAACCAGCTCGTTGAACTTCAGCCCCGCCCGTTTCCGCTCGCCGTAGCCGAGCCAACATATCCTCGCCGGGAGTCCCTGCCATGCGATGCGCTCCTGCGCCATCTTTATCCACTTAGCCAGAGATTTATTCTCCGGAAAAAGCTTCAGTATCGCGCGATCGGTTTCATGGATATCAGCCGGATCCCCTGAAAGAGCTACCCAGCGAAAAGGCCCCTTCCCCTCGCAGAAAAGCGGGCGGATATAGGCGGGCACAAAACCGGGAAAATCAAATGCGTTTTCCACCCCAGCGTGCTCCTTTGCCTGCGCACGTATATTATTGCCATAATCGAAGGTGGGAATTCCCATGCGATGAAAGTCGAGCATCGCTCGCACATGCTCCCCTATACTCCTGTATGACTCGGCTATATAACGATCCGGATCAGCTACACGAAGTGCCATGGCATCATCATAAGGGATGGTATTTGGGATATAGCCATTCAGCGGATCATGCGCCGAGGTCTGGTCGGTGACAAAATCGGGCCGCAGCCCCCGCCTGACGAGCTCAGGAAATATGTCAGCCGCGTTCCCCAAAAGGCCTATCGAAATAACTTCCTTATTTTTCAAACCCTTTTCAAGTCTCCTTAAAGCTTCATCTAAATCATCAGAGATTTCGTCTAAATACTTAGTTTGTAATCTTTTTTCTATTCTAGAACGATCCGCCTCGACCCCGAGAAAAGAGGCCCCGGCCATCGTCGCTGCAAGGGGCTGCGCCCCTCCCATTCCCCCGAGGCCGGCCGAAAGGATCCATCGCCCTGACATATTTCCGTCATAGTGCTTCTTGCACGCTGCCTGAAAGGTCTCATAGGTCCCCTGTAAAATTCCCTGCGTCCCGATATATATCCAGGAGCCGGCGGTCATCTGGCCGTACATAATGAGCCCCTTCTTTTCGAGCTCCCGAAAGTGGTCCCAGTTGGCCCAGTTTCCTACGAGGTTTGAATTAGCAATTATCACGCGTGGTGCATCCTCGTGGCTCTTTAGGATCCCAACCGGCTTCCCAGACTGGACTAGAAGGGTCTCATCATTTTCCAGGGTCTCCAGCGAACGTACGATATTTTTGTAGGCATTCCAGTCGCGGGCCGCCTTGCCGCACCCGCCGTACACCACGAGCTCTTCGGGGCGCTCGGCCACTTCAGGGTCGAGATTGTTCATGAGCATGCGCATCGCAGCTTCCTGAACCCATCCCCTGCAGCTTATCTTACCTCCCCTGGGTGCCCTTATCCTCTGGAACATTTTTTCCTCCATTCCGTAAAAACAGGGTGTCGATGGTGGCATGTAGCTTTTCAGAATTCCAGTCTGCCGCTCCGACGAAGCGCTCGAAGATGATGCCCTCCGAATTTATTATGACGGTCTCCGGCACGCCCACGTTCCTGTAAAGATCGGAGGCAGTCCCTTTCGAATCCAGTAAAACCGGAAAGGCAAACCCCATGTTCTCCATGACCGCTTCAACGGCCTGTTTTTCCTCATCGATAGAGATCGCAAAAATTTTCAGACCTTTGTTCGAATAGACATCGTAAAAACGATTGAAGGATATAAGCTCACTCATGCACTGCCCGCACCACGTCGCCCAGAAATGTATGATTGCGGGAGAGGGATCCTCCCCTGGGAATGCGACCTCCCTCCCCGAGAGATCTTTCAATACAAAAGCTGGCGCAGACTCGCCGACTTTCGGGCGCGTATAAAAATGAAACGCCGACCACGCTATATAGGCGAGGCCGGCGATCACAGCTATTATCCAGAAACGTTTCATCTCTATTTGTTTTTGGCCTTCTTCTCCTTGGCAGGTTTCGCGCTCTTTTTCGCCGGTTTTTCCTTCTTCTCAGCCTTCGCCTTTTTCTCAGCCTTCCCCTTCTTCTCGGCCTTCCCCTTCTTCTCGGCTTTCACCCTCTTCTCTACAGCCTTTGCGGCCTTTGCATCGGCGGCTTTTACCGGCTTTTTAGAGGGCTTCTCTTTTGCATTGGACTTCTTCGAACCCTTAGCCTCATCTGAGAGAGATGCTGACTTGGGAAGATATTCGATGATTGCCATCGGAGCATTATCGCCATGGCGGAAGCCCAGCTTCATAATCCTCGTATAACCGCCGCTGCGCCCTTCAAAGCGCTTGCAGAGTTCTCCGAAGAGCTGCGCAACCGCTTCCCTGTTGCGAATCATGGAAACCGCACGCCTCCTAGCATCGAGCGTCTGTCTCTTGCCAAGTGTTATGAGCCTATCGGCTATTCTACGAAGCTCCTTGGCTCTTGGCAGCGTAGTCTCTATCCTTTCGTGCATGATCAGTGAGGACGCCAAATTTGCAAGCACCACGCGCCTGTGCGGCGTACTCATCCCGAGTTTTCTCTTATCTACACGGTGTCTCATCTCTCACTCCTCGCTATTCGATGTCCTTTGGACGAAATTTTTCGGCATCTTCGACATCAAAGCCATCTATCTGCATCCCGAGCGAAAGCCCCATGCTGCTCAGGATATCTTTGATCTCGTTTAGGGATTTACGTCCGAAGTTCTTTGTCTTTAACATCTCCTGTTCGCTCTTCTGACAGAGCTCACCTATGAATTTTATATTGGCGTTCTGCAGACAGTTGGCCGAACGTACAGAAAGTTCCAGCTCATCCACTCTTCTATAGAGATTCTCGTTGAGCTTCGGGCCATGCTCCTTTGCCGTATCTTCTTCCGGCTCCTGCAGTTCGCTGAAGTTGATAAAAATCTGCAACTGTTCTTTGAGTATCTTCGCAGCGAAAGCTAAGGCATCATCCGGCGTCACGGAGCCGTTAGTCCAGACCTCAAGAGTAAGTTTATCGTAATCCGTTCTCTGGCCCACGCGAGCATTGGTCACGTTGTAATTGCAGCGAACTATCGGCGAATGTATCGAATCGACAGGTATCGTGCCTATGGAAGCTTCCGGATCTTTGTTGAACTCGGCCGGAACGTACCCCTTCCCCATCCTGACGTTGAGCTCCGCCTTGAACTGCACGTCGGAGGCGATCGTGGCTATGTGTAAATCCGGGTTCAAAATTTCGATCTTTTCAGAGACTATGAGATCCTTGGCAGTGATCGCACCATTGCCATGCGAGTCTATGCGGATCACATCGGTATCACCCTCGTTGAGCTTCAGTTTGAGATCCTTGATGTTGAGTATAACATCAGTCATATCTTCCTTGATCCCGGGGATGCTGGTGAACTCGTGAAGCACGCCGTCTATCTTGACGGAGGTCACTGCCGCACCCTGAAGCGAGGAAAGCAGGATTCTTCTGAGAGAGTTGCCTATCGTAATTCCAAAACCCCTTTCCAAGGGACTGGCAACGAACTTTCCATATGTCGGCGTGATTTTTTCACGGTCAACTTCCAGCGCCTTGGGACCTATCAACCTTCTCCAATTCCTATGCATCTAAAACCTCCTTAGCGCCTCCACTCCCCGTATATAGCGGGGCTCCACGGCGTCAGTTAAAGACGGTTGCTATTTCGAGTACAGTTCGACGATGAGCTGCTCCTGGATCGGAACGTTGAGCTGCTCCCTTGTCGGGTAGGCCATCACCTTGGCTTCGAATTTATCCTTTTCGAGCATGAGCCATTCCGGAACACCACGGCGTTCGACAGCTTCAAGCGACTCGATGATCGAAGGGATCTTCCTGCTCTTTTCGCGGACTGTGATGGTGTCGCCTTGACGAACCAGGTAGGAAGGTATGCTGACCTTTTTCCCGTTTACCGAAAAATGCCCGTGCATGACAAGCTGTCTGGCCTGCTCCCTCGAGTTGGCAAAGCCCATTCTGTAGACCATATTGTCCAAACGTCGTTCAAGTATCAGGAGGAGGTTGTCGCCAGTGACGCCCTTCATCCTGTCAGCAATCTCGAAATATTTGTGGAACTGGCGCTCAAGCACCCCGTACATCAGCTTGGCGCGCTGTTTTTCGCGCAGCTGAAGACCGTAGTCGGAATGTTTCTTACGCCTCGACTGGCCGTGTTGGCCGGGGCTGTAAGGCCTGCGTTCGAAAGCACACCTGTCAGCGTAACAACGATCGCCCTTGAGAAAGAGCTTTATCCCTTCCCTGCGGCACTGACGACATGATGGTTCAGAATTCCTTGCCATGCTTCCTCCAGTATATTCTTATCTTCGGCTTCTCTTAAAAGTTAGACTCTTCTCTTTTTGGGCGGCCTGCATCCATTGTGTGGAATCGGGGTCGTATCTCTCATGCTGACGACGCGCACGCCAGTCTTCTGAAGGATGCGAAGCGCGGATTCGCGGCCAGAGCCGGGGCCTTGCACTATCACGTAGGCGGAGCGCAAACCTTGGTCATAAGCTTTTTTAACAGCATCCTCACAGGCCAGCTGTGCAGCAAAAGGGGTGTTCTTCCTCGAGCCCTTGAATCCGCACACCCCAGCGGACGACCAAGAGACAACGTTGCCGGACATATCCGTGACCGTTATGAGCGTGTTATTAAAGGTTGACCTGATATGCACCAGACCAACAGGAACATTCTTCCTCACCTTCTTCTTGATCTTCTTGGTCGCTACTTTCTTTACCTCAGCCATTCAATCCTCCTAAAAGGTCGTTAGTGCCGTTACTTAGCTACAACCTGTTTCTTGCCGGCGATGGCGATACGCTTTCTACCCTTCACCGTTCGTGCATTTGTATGAGTACGCTGCCCTCTGCAGGGAAGCTTCCTGATGTGCCTCTGACCGCGATATGTGCTCAGATCTTTGAGGCGCTTGATGTTGCTCTGAACTTCGCGCCTCAGATCGCCTTCGACCTTGAACCCGGCGTCGATCACAGACCTGATCTTAGCCAGCTGCTCTTCTGAAAGATCGTCCGCGCGGACGCTCTCATCGATACCGGCTGTTTCGAGTATCTTCTTTGAGGTCGTGAGCCCAACTCCATATACATAGGTCAGAGCTATTACGATCCTCTTCTTCCCTGGAACATCAACACCTGAAATACGTGGCATACGTGAACTCCCTTAAGTAAAGGTTATCCCTGTTTCTGTTTATGTTTTGGATTAGAACAAATCACCCTCACAGTCCCCTTGCGGCGGATGATCTTGCACTTGTTACATATTTTTCTCACCGATGACCGCACCTTCATGATAACCTCCGAAATTTCTTATTTCGCCCTGTAAATTATCCTGCCCCTGGTCAAGTCGTATGGAGAAAGCTCTATGGTCACTTTATCTCCGGGGAGGATTTTTATGAAGTGCATCCTCATCTTTCCGGAAACATGCGCAAGAACCTTGTGTCCATTATCAAGCTCGACCTTGAACATCGCGTTTGGCAATGTCTCGAGCACCTTACCTTCAACCTGTATCGCATCCTGTTTAGCCATAGTCTATATCACACTCAAAATTTCCGGACCGTTTTCCATTATCGCAACAACATGCTCAAAATGCGCAGAAAGCTTTCTATCCTTTGTAACCACCGTCCAGCCATCACGCAGGACCTCGACTTCGTGCGTGCCGACGTTGAGCATGGGTTCCAGCGCAATCACCAACCCCCTCTTCAGCTTCAACCCGGTTCCAGGTTCCCCAAAATTAGGAACCTGGGGATCCTCGTGGAGAGAGCGCCCTATTCCGTGTCCGACGTAATCCCTCACCACTGAAAAACCGTTCTCGGAAGCGACATTCTCGATCACGGAAGATATATCGTGAAGCCTGTTGCCATCCTTTGCCTGTTCGATCCCCCTTAAAAGAGATTTCTCTCCGGCATCGAGGAGTTTTTTAGCTTCAGGAGAAACCTTACCAACCGGAAAGGTCCATGCATGATCGCCAAAAAAACCGTCGAGTATGACGCCGCAGTCGATGCTGACTATATCGCCATCTTCCAGCCTCCGCGCGCCTGGGATGCCGTGCACCACCTGTTCGTTCACTGAAACGCACAGGGCGTGATGATATCCCGGCACCGTAGGAAAGGCGGCCTTTGCACCGCGCTTCTTTATACCTGAGACCGCAATAGCTTCAAGATCCCCAGTGGTGATGCCCGGGGCAATAGCCTCGGAAAGTTCGATCAGCACCTCGGCAACTACCCGATTGGAGCGTCTCAAACTCTCAACCTCATCTCGGGACTTTAGCACGATCATGATCCTGAAACCGCCATCCTTTTATCAATCAAAGAGCAAATATTGTTAAAAATTTCATCTATCGATCCGGTTCCCGGAATCGAAAACAACAATCCGCGTTTCTCGTAATAGCCGAGGAGCGGCGCCGTCTTCTCATTGTAAACCAAAAGCCTGTCGCGAATCGTCTTCTCGTTATCGTCACTGCGCTGATACAACTCGCCGCCGCACTGGTCGCATACGCCATCTTTTGCAGGCTTCTTGAATTCAACATGATAGCCCATTCCGCAACTCTTGCATTGACGCCGACCGGAAATTCTAGCCACGACATCATCATCCGGAAGATCCATATTTATAGCGGCCAGAAGGCTGATTCCTTTTTCTTCAAAGAGCTCGTCGAGCGACTCGGCCTGTCCTATCGTTCTGGGATAGCCATCCAATATACACCCTCTCGAACAATCTTCGGACCCAAGCCTGTCGCGCATTATAGATATCAAAATTTCATCTGAAACCAGTTCGCCTCGATCCAGCTTCTCCTTGGCACGAACTCCTACGGGAGTAGCATCGCGAACCGCCTGCCTCAACATATCACCGGTGGAAAGCTGGGGAATGCCGTATTTCTTTTCCAGCATCTTGCCCTGAGTCCCCTTCCCGCATCCGGGCGGGCCCATCAAAATTATTCTGATAGCCCCGGAAATCGTCATGCTCTCCTGCCCCTGAAACGACCGCCCGCCTTTGCCCCGAGAAAACCCTCGTAATGCCTCGTCAGGAGGTGTGATTCAATCTGCGCCAGCGTATCCATCCCGACGCCAACCACAATCAACATCGAAGTTCCTCCGAAGGTATATGCTAGGGAGGAAGGAATTCCGAAACGGCTTATCAAAAGCTGTGGCAATACGCATATAGCGGCGATGTAAATAGCACCACCCAGCGTAATTTTAGTCAAAACCTTATCTATGTAGTCGGAGGTGTTCTTCCCGGGACGAATTCCTGGAATAAACCCTCCATACTTTTTCATATTCTCTGCGACGTCCATCGGATTGAAAGTCACCGCCGTATAGAAATAGGCAAAGAATATGATCAGCCCGGCATATATGGTAGTGTAAACCCAGCCACGCGAAAGCATCGCTGCGATATACTGCATGGTTCCCTGAGGCATAAACTGAGCAATCGTCGCAGGAAACATTATTATAGATGAGGCGAAAATCGCAGGAATGACGCCTGCTGTATTTACTTTCAGCGGAAGATGCGAGGACTGCCCGCCATACATCTTGTTGCCCACGACCCTCTTTGCGTACTGAACGGGGATTCTCCTCTGCGACCTCTCCACGTATATGATAAGACCGATCACCAGCAATATGAACGCAAGGAGGAGAATGAAGCCGAAAAACCCGGCGTATTGTTCCTTCATCGCCCAAGCATCCCTCAGTCCGACCGGTATCCTCGTGACTATTCCTGCAAAAATAATCAGCGAGATGCCATTCCCTATCCCGCGTTCGGTAATCATCTCTCCAAGCCACATCAAAAAGCACGTGCCAGCTGTAAGGGTGACCATGGTGGTGACGTAGAACTGAAGATGCGATACGCCGGGAAGTACGGCTCCCTGCTGCATAAGACCGAAGCTGATGCCGAAGCCCTGTATGAGGGAGAGGAGAACAGTCCCATACCTCGTATACTGCGTTATTTTTTTTCTTCCTGACTCACCCTCTTTGGAGAGCCTCTCCACCGCAGGAATCGCAACCGTAAGAAGCTGAAGGATAATAGAGGCGCTTATGTAAGGCATGATACCCAGAGCGAATACGGAAAACTGGGCAAGCGCACCGCCGGAGAACAGGTTGAATATTTCAAAGACCGTACCCTGCGAAACGATTTTTCGCACGGCTTCCGCGCTGATACCAGGGGTCGGTACGAAAATACCTATCCTGTATATCGCCAACATCGCTATCGTAAATACTATGCGCTTTCTGAGCTCAGGTATTTTTGCAATATTGGCAATTCCTTCAGACACGTATCACCTCCACCTTTCCGCCGACAGCTTCGATCTTCTGTCTGGCAGATTCGGTTATGGCGGCAACCTTCACAGTGATGGCATTTTTGAGCTCGCCGTTGCCAAGGACTTTCACCCCATCGCAAATCTTGTCAATCAGCCCGTTGGAGAGAAGGTAATTGGCATCTATATCTACGCCGGAAGGAATCGTCGCAAGCTTGGCTATGTTCACCACCGCATATTCCTTGGCAAATATATTGGTAAAACCGCGCTTGGGTAGCCTTCTCTGAAGCGGCATCTGTCCGCCTTCAAAGCCGACCTTGTGATAACCACCCGACCTGGCCTTTTGACCCTTGTGTCCACGGCAAGAGGTGCCGCCGTAACCGGAAGAATCGCCGCGACCACGGCGCTTGTTTTTTCTGGAAGCCCTGCCGCTCGGTAAGCCTATTTTATTGAGTTTCATCTCTTATCTCCTGAAGCCAAAATTGCTCTTAGGCATTTACGTCCGTCTCGAGGATCTTGACCATGTAGCAGACCTCTTTCACCATTCCTCGGGTCTGAGGAGTGTCCACTATGAGACGCTCCTGATAAAGCCTCCTGAAGCCCAACCCGCGAACGGTGTCGCGATGTTTTGGAATCTGGCCGGCCGGACTCTTCACCAATTTAATTTTCATCATTTTTTGCATCGCTATACCTCATCCTGATTTTCTCTTCCGGTGATATCAACTGCGTCAAACCATTGATCGCCGCCTTGACTACGTTGTGCGGATTATTTGTGCCAAGGCACTTGGTTAGGATGTTGTTAATGCCCACTGCTTCAATCACCGCCCTGACCGGTCCGCCGGCTATAACTCCGGTACCTAAAGAGGCCGGTTTCATGATGACCTTGCCAGCCCCGTAGCGACCGAAGACTTCATGCGGGATGGTACCGTTGACTATGGATACCGATATCATCTCGCGCCTGGCCCTTTCGGTTGCCTTCTTTATCGCAGCAGGAACTTCTCTCGCCTTTCCAACGGAAAAACCGACTTTGCCATTTCCGTCTCCGACGACGACCAGAGCAGAAAAGCTGAACCGCTTTCCGCCTTTGACCACCTTCGCGACGCGGCTTATGTGAACGACTTTTTCCAGCAGATCAGATTTTGCGGAAGTATATTTTTCCATATCAGAACTTGAGTCCTTTCTGCCT
>Ga0255345_1000618_pt1 | contig 57441 bp, 41 predicted proteins | sample wastewater_treat_6_FD_192415 | JGI IMG/M metagenome (GOLD analysis project Ga0255345, IMG submission 192415) | Wastewater microbial communities from Lulu Island WWTP, Vancouver, Canada - plant20 | ecosystem: Engineered > WWTP > Wastewater > Unclassified | place: Canada: Vancouver, British...
CCAACGGGGCGGTCGGTGATAGTGGCAAGAACATTGCCTAAATGGTTGCTTATTTCATATCGCTTCAAGCCTACATTCATCTGCTCGATAGGCAGCTCCCAGCTATTGCCAAATTGCGTATCGTATAAAACATGATCCTTCGGAGGAAATACTATTCCTAGTCGCGAGCTGCCGTACATGGTCCAGTTGCTGAGGTTGTAGAGGTGATTGGTGCCAATATTTCTTTCGTTATACATCGCCATAACATTTCCTTGTGCATCGTGCACGTAGTAGGTAGCTGTGTAATCCGATTTATTTGAATCATCACTATAATTTATCTTCCTAACGCGATTTCCCATTGGATCGTAGGTGAAATAAATTGAAGAGTTGTTTTGTGTATTTAGAATATGATCGATTTTACCATAATTATTCCAAGATATACTTAAGTTATTTATATGATCTCCCACTAAGTTACCAATCTCATCATACTCAAACTGCGGAATTACGGAGCTTGCTGGCCCTGGAGGGGGAGATTCGATGTCGGTAAATCTATACACTTCATAAAAATAATCAATTACTTTTAAAGATTGGGCGATATATATTTTAATTGAAGTTTTTGTGCCAAAAGGCAGAATGATTAGGATTTATTAGTCTTTTACTGGTCATTTTTGGAACTTCTATGCGTTTTTTTGCTAATTTAACCCCCTAATTATCAATCATTAACAATTTAATTGCGAGGGTAGGTAAACCAAACCTGTTCCAGATTCGTGATATCACTTGAACACATAATCCAATTAACATGAAAAAATTACTTACGCTAATTTTTCTAAGTATCTTAGGAACCTTTGCAAATGCACAGAATTGCAATTTTTTTACCAATCAATTGCAGTCGAATACGTATGAATTTACACCACAAGTAATATTTACTAATCCTCAATATAACATCATGTGGGATTTTGGTGATGGATCAACGTATTCATATAATGCCACTGTTCAACATACTTATGTTACACCAGGGACATATATGGTAATACAAACCATTATCGATGCTTCAAACGGAACTGTATTTTGTCTTTCATCTCAAATAATCACTTGCAATTTTTGTGTGATTAATTATGCTCAAGATCCAGCTAATCCTGCTACATTCACGTTTATTACTTCGGTAAGCCCGGGAAATTTTGCTACGTGGGATTTTGGTGATGGAGTTATGTCGGTACAAGGAGATACTGTAACACATACATACGCGACACCAGGAATATACACGGTGACTATGAATGAAGATAATGGAGCAGTTTTACTTTGTTCAAGTTCAATTGTAGTTCAGTATAGCACAACTTCTAGTTGTTATTATTCGTATGTTCAACCTAACCCATCTATTAATCCATACCTTTATAATTTCACAGCAACGGTTCCTAGCTCTTCAGGAAATGTAATGTGGGATTTCGGCGATAATACAGGCCCGGTTTATGGATATAATGTTCAAAAGGGATACGCAGGTCCGGGCACTTACTACGTGTGCATGACTTATATGAATGGACCTGATACGTGCCAATATTGTTCAACTATTTATGTTACTAGTAGTTCGTCAAGCTGCTCTTTCATAGAATCTGTTGATTCTTCTAATGCACTTCTTTACAATTTTATTTCAGGACCTCCTAGTGGAATAAACTCAACATTCACTTGGGATTTTGGTGATGGAGCGACTGGCTCAGGGCTTTTTGTAACACATCAATATGCAGCCTCAGGAACTTATTTAGTTTGTATGACAGAAGCTGATCCTGCAACAGGAATAATTTGTAGTACTTGTAGAGCAATTAACGTTGCTGTAGGTTCAGGAGTGAATTGTAACTTTAACTATACTGTTAATGCAGCTAATCCAAATATTATCGGATTCACAGCGCAAGCAGCCATCAATTGTACTTATGTATGGGACTTAGGTGATGGCACTACTTTCTTCGGAAATAATGTAGGACATTACTATTCAACTCCTGGTACTTATAATGTTTGCTTAACAGTAAGCGACGGTGTAACTTCATGTACTTCTTGTCAAGTAATAACAGTTGCTAGTCCTCAAGTATGCCAAGCAAACTTTGCAAAAGTAGCTGTAGGATTAAATGCTTATTTCTTCGATCAGTCTGTATTACCTTCTTCTCCTGCTCCTGTTGTATTGCCATTGTACAACTGGTCGTTTGGCGATGGATCTACCAGCAGCAACCAATATCCTCAACATACTTATGCATTACCGGGCCTTTATAATGTTTGCTTAACTGTAACCAGCAGCTCATGTGTAACTACCTATTGCGATACTATCTACGTTGACAGCACCATTAACAATCCTTCGAGTTGTAATGCATTCTATCTATTCACTCAGCTTTCGGCATATCAAATGGCTGCGGTGAATTTATCTAGCGGATTTAATTTATCATTCATGTGGGATTTTGGCGATGGCTCTCCTGTGAGCACGCTTCCTTATCCACAACATTTCTACTCATCAACAGGAACGTATAATGTTTGTTTAACTGTTGCTGATCCTTCAGGATGTACATCAACTTATTGCGATACATTAACTGTCGATTCATTAGGAAACATTATTTACAGAGGATTAACAAGCGGATTTGCATTAAACGTTTTCTCTCCAAATCAATTGACCGGAGTAAACAATATTCAAACTGATATTATCAGTGGAATTTATCCAAATCCTGCATCATCGGAATTAACTATAAAACTTACGCAGAAATTCGATAGAAACGTTCAATACAAAATTTTAGGTATCGACGGAAAAACGGTGAGCACAGGTGCGTTATCACAAATTGAAAATCGCATCAACATCAATAGTATTGAATCGGGAGCATATCTACTAGAATTAACTACTAGCGACGGAAATAGAATTACGAAGCATTTCGTAAAACAATAGTGACCCGATAATATTGCACATTCAACCGGCAATATATGCAAGCTGATATTTCACTATTAGAGCAATGCCGGCACGACAACCGGAAAGCACATCACCAGTTATATGGGGTGTGCTTTCCCCTTTTGTATTCGATAAGTAGCAGATATTATATCAACAAAGAAGATCGGATGTCGGCGTTGAATATGATCTTTTTCCGATTAATAAAAAACATGTCGGAGTATCTAAAGCGAAAAGATCAAATAGACTTTGAAGCTTGGTTGAGAAGAATAGCCATCAATTATATTATTGATGAATTCAGAAGTCAAAAACGTTACAAAGAAGTATTCGACTTCCGTGATGTAACTCCTGAAGAGATGCATCCTACCGGCGAAGAATTAAATCAAAAGCATAGCGAAGAAGAACTGCTCGTATTAATTGATAAATTACCACCAGTCAGTAGAACAGTTTTCAACCTTTATGCTATCGATGGTTACAAGCACGAAGAAATAGCGCAACTGCTAGGAATCAGTTTAGGAACATCGAAAGCGCATCTCTTCAAAGCGAGAAAAAAATTAAAAGAGTTATTGCAATCAGTAAATACGAATTCAGTATTGCCTAATACGTCAGTAAGATGAACGACGATAAAAACAAACCACTCAATCCCGACGATTATTGGCCGGAGATGGAGCAAATGCTCGACAAACATTTCGTCGCCCAAAAACGACGTCGTGTACTTTGGATCGCTTTACTACTTCTTATCGGAAGCAGCACACTTTTTATGTTCTTAAATAAGTCGGGAGAGAAAAATACTTCCCTCGAAACGATTACCATTCCGCAAACTGAATCAACGGTTAATACTAAATCTACCACAACTACTCAGAGTAAAATTGAAGACAATGTTTCCACGGCAACAGAAAGCAACATCTCATCTAATGTTTCTACTAAGACCGTAACTACAACTGCTTCTCCAAAAAATACTAGCACTGAAGAAATTTCTACAGATAATAAAATTGATGTTAACCATACCAACAAAATCACAATTAAACATCCATTAGCAATAAGTAAAAAAGAATCGGTTAATTCAATTAAGAAAAGTAAGGAAGAAAAAGAGGTAAGAAATTCATCATTGATTGTAAAGAACAATGAAAATAGCGAAACAAATTCAATTGCTGAAAATAAAATAACAACGACAAAAAATATCACATCGGATATTAATAAATTGGAAGTGATAACTCCTGCATCGGCCAAAACAATTCCGTTTTTACCTGCAATTTCTGCAAACTATAGTTTCACAACACGCCCGAGTGACACAATTGCAGGAGTTAATACTTTCATTCCCGCAAAAAAGAAAAAGCGATTTGAAATGCAAGTTTATGCAGGTGCAAATTATATTCATGATGAATTAAAAGGTAACAGCACTATCAATTATACAGAGCGAAGAAACAGAGAAGAATCGCCTGTAATTTTACCGCATCTGGGAGCATCGGTTTCTGCGGGTCAAGGACATTGGGATTTCAGAGCGGGTATTGAATTATCGATGCTCGGACAAAAAATAAAATATTCACCATTTAGTGATGGTGATGTATACACCACTAATGGAGACTGGCAGCAGTATCAATATACTGTATCGGATTCTGATAGCACTTATATTTTAGGAATAATTTTTATTAGCACACATCAAGATGTTATTAACGACAGCACCTTTATTACGGTAACAGATACCGTTAGAGGACCACGATATGATGCATCAATTGCTGCAGCCAATGGAGTGAACAAATCGTATTATATTGAAGTCCCCCTTGAAGTTGCATACACTACCTTTCATAATAAATGGGGATTCGGAATTAGTGCGGGCATATCGCCGGCCTATTTAATATCTACCAAAGGATATTATCTAACTTCCGATCAAGGTAAAGTTGAACAACTCAACAGAGAAACCTCCACACAACTATTTTTAAGTGGAAGAATCAATTTAGAACTCAGCTATCTAATTTCAGATCGTTTACGACTCATGATACGTCCTACAGCACGTAAAAACCTAACAGAAATACGAGATGGTTCCTCTACGATTAATAAATTTAGTTCGGTGGGAATGAATGTTGGGGTGAGTTGGAAAATAAGATGAAGGAGGATTTTTGAATGAGGGAGGGAGGGTATGAATTATTGAATTATTGAATGGCTGAAGAGCAGGGTAACATTGAAGAAATGTGCTAATGTGCTAGTATGCTAATTAGCTAATGCCCCCCGGTTCAGGGTAACATATTTTACTAGAAATTACTTGAAATTTCGTTTGCAGTTTAAGATTTAGTTTAAACGCCCTATCGGAACAGTCAACGATGTAACGTATTCGCAGCACTCGCACCTATGGGGAGGTTGCGCGAATTCCTATTAAACAAAGAAACTCATGGAGAAAACATCGTGCGTTTTATAAATTTTACGATCAAAAAGAATCGCCAAAAAGCGGGCAGACGAGGCCAGATGAAATTTTAAAACCGGAGTCTACTAAACGTAAATGAGGATTTTAAAATTTCAGCATAACGAAGTATGCGCGATTTTTCTCTCTCCCGCGAAAAAGAATCGCCAAAAAGCGTGCAGACGAGGCCTGTTGAAATTTTAAAACCGGAGTCTACTAAACGTAAATGAGGATTTTAAAATTTCAGCATAACGAAGTATGCGCGATTTTTCTCTCTACCGCGAAAAAGAATCGCCAAAAAGCGGGCAGACGAGGCCTGATGAAATTTTAAAACCGGAGTCTACTAAACGTAAATGAGGATTTTAAAATTTCAGCATAACGAAGTATGCGCGATTTTTCTCTCTACCGCGATAAAGAATCGCCAAAAAGCGTGCAGACGAGGCCTGATGAAATTTTAAAACCGGAGTCTACTAAACGTAAATGAGGATTTTAAAATTTCAGCATAACGAAGTATGCGCGATTTTTCGCGATTCTACATTTAAAGGCGTTCGCATTTACATGTAAAATGTCTCAAAAACTCCGGCTCCTCAACAATCTTCAATCCTTTTACATTCTCGCGCTTAGCCATAATTTTTTCGAACACTTCAATTACATATTCGATATGACTTTGCGTATATACACGACGAGGAATGGCTAGTCGAACTAATTCCATAGCGGCAGGAATTAACTCATGTTGTTCATTATATTTTCCGAACATCACCGATCCAATTTCAACGGTTCTGATTCCTCCTTCTAAATATAATTCGCATACCAGTGCTTGTCCAGGATATTGATTCACCGGAATATTCGGATATAATTTTTTCGCATCAATATAAACAGCATGTCCGCCTACAGGCCACATCAAAGGAACGCCCATCGCTCGCAATTTATCTCCTAAAAATGCTGTGCTTCGAATACGGTAATGCAAATAATCGGGTTCAAAAACTTCTCCTAATCCGATGGCGATAGCTTCCATATCACGACCTGATAATCCGCCGTAAGTTGCAAATCCTTCCGTAATAATCAGCAAATTTTTACACGCATCAGAGAGTTCTTTATCTTTCAACGAAAGAAATCCGCCCATATTCACCAATGCATCTTTTTTCGCACTCATTACAGAGCCGTCGGCATACGAAAATAATTCTTGAGCAATATCTTTATACGTTCTATTTTCAAAACCTGCTTCGCGATGTTTAATAAAATATGCATTCTCAGCAACGCGACAACAATCGAGTAATAACAACACTTTGTATTTTTTACAAATTGCAGAAACATCTTTCATATTCTGCATACTTACTGGTTGACCGCCACCGCTATTATTCGTAACGGTAACAATAACAGCTCCAACTTTCTCAGGAGTTTTTTCGTTGATTAATTGTTCGAGGCGAATCACATCAAGATTTCCTTTAAAAGGAAAATACGTTTCTGTATCTAATCCTTCTTGAATAGGAATATCGATTGCTTCCGATCCCGAAAATTCAATATTGGCACGAGTTGTATCGAAATGCGTATTGCTTATAAACGTTTTTCCTCCACGACCTAAATAACTGTATAAAATCCGCTCTGCTGCACGACCTTGGTGAGTTGGAAGGATGTAAGTATGTCCGGTGAGATCTTTCACCACACGCTCCATATGTTGCCAGCTCGAAGAACCTGCATACGATTCATCGCCGGTCATCATACCTGCCCACTGACGATCGCTCATAGCAGAAGTTCCGCTATCGGTTAAGAAATCGATAAGTACCTTTTCAGAAGTAAGTAAAAAGGGATTATAATGTGCTTCTTTCAAAAACTTCTGACGTTCTTCATAAGTAGTTAAGTAGAGCGGTTCTACCATTTTAATTTTAAAAGGCTCGATGATCGTTTTAAATCCTTCCATAACGTTATTTTGAGAGGGCAAAGATGGGTGCTTCTAAGGAGAGATTTTATGATTTTAATCAAGGTTAAAAGGATTTCCGTCAGTAGGGATGAAATACCATTATCTATAGTAATAGGCTCATTATCAACCACTCTCGCAAGCCTATCAGAAAATTATTTATAAATTCATCTTTAAATCGCTACTTTTGCACCTGCATTTCTAGAAAAAAGTCCATTATGAAATTTGGTGTAGTCGTTTTCCCCGGATCCAACTGTGATCAAGATTTAATCCACGTTGTGCGCGACGTGATGAAGCAGGAAGTAGTTGAACTATGGCATAAGGACCATACATTACAAAATTGCGACTTTGTATTACTACCAGGAGGATTTTCGTACGGCGACTATTTACGTTCGGGAGCGATTGCTCGTTTTTCTCCAGTGATGCAAGAAGTGATGGAATTTGCCGATAAAGGCGGAATGGTTTTCGGGATTTGCAACGGATTTCAAATTTTAACTGAATCAGGATTGTTACCGGGTGCTTTGTTACACAACAACAATCATCAATTCATTTGTAAGAATGTAAATATTCGTTGTGAGACTGATGAGTCGATCATCACATCGAAGTTTACGATCGGACAAAAAGCAGTAGTACCTATTGCGCATGGCGAAGGAAACTATTACTGTGATGATGCTACACTACGTGAGTTAAAAGAGAACAATCAGATTTTATTCCGCTATTGCGATGACAACGGTAAAGTAACTCCTGAGAGCAATCCGAATGGTGCATTAGAAAACATTGCTGGGATATGTAACAAGCGCAGAAATGTTTTCGGAATGATGCCACATCCAGAGAGAGCATCAGAAGGAATTTTAGGAAATAGCGACGGAAAGAAAATTTTCGAATCGATATTGAATAGCTTAATAACAGCGTAGTTTAGAAAGATCTTATCACGAAAGAAAATAAGCTTCGTGATTAAGACAGCAAAAGAATTTACTTCTTAAAAAAGTTCATTTCATCGATATAATCGGCCACAGCTGCTGGCATCATGAAGTGAACATCCTTACCATTTTTAATAGCATTGCGAATGAAGGTAGAAGATATTTCCATCAGCGGAGCTTCCACCCATTTTACACGAGGATGATTTTTAAATTGACCTCCATCGCATAACGGCCGCGGGTATACGTAAATATCATGATCCTCTAAAATGAGTTCATAATTTTTCCATTTATGAAAAGTTTCGAGATTATCGGCACCCATAATTAACGAGAAATCATGTTGCGGGAACTTCTCTCGTAGATACGCCAACGTATGAATAGTAAATGAAGGGCGAGGCAATTCAAATTCAATTTTAGAAGCCTTAATTTTTCGGTAGCTGCCGATGCCTAACTCCACCAAATGAAAGCGATGATAATCCTGCAATAAACTACCGGCTGGTTTCAAAGGATTATGAGGAGAAACAACCATCCACACCTGTTCGATATCGGTAAACTCCGCTAAATAATTAGCAATGATCAGGTGACCATTATGAATAGGATTAAACGAACCAAAATACAAACCAACTTTCATGATACAATAAAGATAAAGAAGTTACTCTACATCATCGGGATCAGGGATTTCATCCGCCAAAAAATCATTTACCTTTTGTTCGGCCTCATCGATTGCAGATTGCAAAACCGTATTCACAATAATCGAATTAAACTGATATGCATAATGCATTTCACTCTCTGCTTTATCGAGACGTTTACGCAGCGACTCTTCACTTTCGGTAGCGCGACCCACCAAACGTTTATGCAATTCATCGACTGAAGGAGGCATTACAAAAACATCGAGCAACTGACGACCATATTGTTTACGAATGCTTAATCCGCCCACAACATCCACATCAAACAACGCGACAAAACCTTCATTCAAAATTTTATCCACTTCCGACTTCAACGTACCATAATAACGATCTTTATACACCTCCTCCCACTCTAGAAATTCGTTATTTGCAATACGAGCACGAAACTCGTCGGGAGTTAAAAAATGATAATCGACACCATCGGTTTCATTCGGACGTTTCTCACGAGTAGTAGCAGAAGTGCTAAAACGCATCATGGGAAATTTTTTCAGGAGGTGATGAACGATGGTCGTTTTCCCACTGCCTGATGGTCCGCAGAAAAGGACCAATTTATGACGGAAATTCGGATTAATTTTCACAATATATTCGCCAATTGTTCTTTTAACTTTTCGAGCTCATCTTTCATCTCCACCACAGTACGTTGCATTTGAGCATCATTTGCTTTTGATCCGATTGTATTTATTTCACGACCAATTTCCTGAGCTATAAATCCTAATTTTTTTCCGTTTGCCTCAGAAGAATTAATTGTTTGCAAGAAATAATCACAATGACTTTTCAAACGCACTTTCTCCTCTGTAATATCAAGTTTCTCGATATAATAAATCAACTCCTGTTCAAAGCGATTCGTATCAATATTTGCTTGATCTTTCAACTCGTTAATAGCTTTAAACAAACGCTGACGAACATTCTCGATACGCAATTGTTCATGCTCCTCTAAAACGGGAATCGAATTAACGATAGCGACGATACGTGCGATGATATCCTTCTCCAAAACACCACCTTCATTCGAACGGAATAAGTTAAACTGCGTAACAGCCTGTTGAACTAAACCCTTCAACTGTTTCCACTGCTCCTCATCCATTTCAGCCTTCTCAGAATTCAGTACAGCGGGCAATTTTAAAATCGTATCAAGCATATTATTATCTTGAATACCGGCATCGTTCGACAAAGCCTTCAACTCCTCGAAGTAAGCCATGAAAATTTCTTTATTCACGGTACTTCTCTTCGCCATCTCGTTATTATCGATACTAATATTCAGATCGGCTTTCCCTCTCTCGAGTAATTTTCCGAGGTCGGCGCGCACCTCCAATTCCTTATCACGGAACTGCATTGGCATACGCACATTTAATTCAAGAAACTTACTGTTGAGAGAACGAATCTCCACGGTAACTGCTTGAGTTCCTACGGAACCTTTCGCATTACCATAACCGGTCATTGATTTTAACATAGTGTGTTGAAAGAGAGGGCAAAGGTAAGCCAAAAAACGAAACAAAATCGTATTTAACCGCGGGGTGCGCGGGGAAGGCGCTAGGAACGCTAGGAATGCTGCGCAATTTTGGCTCCCATTGGTTAATTTGATTGAAATGAAATTTATTTGGGTAATATCTCTGTGGTCTTTGTGCGATCTTAGTGGTCTTTGTGGTTAAATAAGTTTTTTTGTTAAACACAGAGAACGCAAAGACGCTTTTGCTTTACACAAAGAACACGGAGGCGGCGAAGCCGAGGATATGCGGACGCTAGGAATACTGCGCAATTTTGGCTCCCATTGGTTAATTTGATTGAAATGAAATTTATTTTGGTAATATCTCTGTGGTCTTTGTGCGAACTTAGTGGTCTTTGTGGTTAAATAAGTTTTTTTGTTAAACACAGAGAACGCAAAGACGCTTTTGCTTTACACAATGAACACGGAGGTGGCTAAGCCGAGCGCAAGGAATTTTTCGAAGCCCTGAAAGGGCGAGATATAATTGCGATGGGTGTAGCCCATCGCATAGGGGGGGGGATCAATCATTAGCACATTTCTCTCCCCTTCCCCTTCACTCCCGAAGCCGTCGTCAAATACACTCCGGCGAAAATAAAAATGGCAGCAATAAGATGCACGATAGAAGGCTGGTCTTTGCCCAATAACATGGCGAAGCCTGCAGCCATTACGGGTTGGAGATAGATATAAACGCTAACGACGCCAGGGCTAAGAGAGCGCAAAGCAAGAGTATTGAAAAGATAAGCAAAAAAGGTAGTGCCAATCACCACAAAAAAAGTAGCGGCCCAAATTGTACTGGTGAAATCGTTCCAATGAATTTGAGTGAAGTCATTAAATCCGAAAGGGAAAACCATAATTGCACCCGACACAAAAACATATTTCATAATAGTGATAGGATGATATTTATACATGAGAGGTTTAGTCATTACCAAATACACGGCGTACGACAAAGAATTGAGCATGATAAACAAATCGCCGAGCGGATTACTTACCGAACCTGAATGACGATTTCCGTAAACAATAAGCAAAACGGCACCGAGAATTCCGCTAACGATTCCGATGATACGCTTCCATCCTATTTTCTCATGCAGAAATATTCCTGAGAGTATTAAAACAAACAAAGGATTCGTGACCATGATTAATCCCGAATTAATTGGAGAAGTAAGCGACAATCCTTTAAAAAACAATAACTGGTTTGTAGCAATTCCGAAGACAGCGCAAAGAATTAAACGTTTACGATCGGCGGCTTCTATCTTTTCAGTTGCAAAGAAACGGCTCATCAAAAAAAACAAAATTGCCGAAACGCCCACACGGATTAAAATAAATCCGAAAGGCTGAATAAACGTTGGCATTACCAACTTAGCAATAGAATAATTAGCGCCATAAATAATATTGGCCACTAACACTGAAAGATGAGCTTTAAAATTACCCTTCATGGATAGCCTGTTTGGCATCGGCCACGGCCTTATCGGAATTGCCGATAAATATTTTATTCCCTACAATAGTTACGGGACGTTTTAAGAACGTATATTCAATTGTAAGATATCTTTTGTAGTCCGATTCCTTCAATTGCATTTCATGCAATCCCATAGCGCGGAATTTACGAGCCACCTTACTAAACAGACTTTGATAAGAACCTGCTAAATTTTTCATCAGCTCCAATTGTTCGGGAGAAGCAGGATTAGCTTTAATATCTTGCAGCACCACATCGGGTCCCGGTTTAATTTCATCGAGGATACGCTTACAAGTATCGCAAGTACTCAAATAAAAAATAATTTTCATTGGGAGAGAAATGCAAGAATAGAACTACAAAACTTTTTCGGCTACTCGTTTACAAGTATCGGGATTCCCCATCGTATAGAAATGCAAGCAAGGAACATTTGCAGCTACCAACTCTTTGCATTGTTGAATGGCCCATTCAACACCAATTTCTTTTACTTGTTCGGAAGTTTTAGCCTTCTCTACTGCCTCTGCTAATGCATCGGGAATATCGATATGAAAAATACTTGGAAGAATGTTCAATTGCTTTTTGGTAGTCATGATTTTGATACCAGGAATAATTGGCACATTAATTCCGTTTTCGCGGCAGAGGTTTACGAAATCGAAATACTTCGAATTATCGTAAAACATTTGAGTAACGATATAATCGGCACCGGCATCTACTTTTGCCTTTAAATATTTAAGATCCGTTTTCAAATTAGGTGCTTCAAAATGCTTTTCGGGATAACCGGCAATACCGATACAGAAATTCGTGCTTGACACATCTTCGAGTTCATCATCGAGATAAACACCACGATTCATGTTCACTACTTGCTGTACTAGGTCTAGGGCATATGCGTTACCGTTAGGTTCCGGTTTAAAGGAGCCTTCACTTTTAATTGAATCGCCGCGCAACAACAAAACGTTATCGATACCTAAGAAAGAAAGGTCGATCAAAGCATTTTCTGTTTCGTCCTTACTGAATCCTCCACAAATGATATGCGGTACTGCGTCGACGTTATATTTTGTCATTATACCGGCACAGATACCAACGGTACCCGGGCGTTTACGTACTGATTTCTTTTCGAGCAATCCGTCGTTACGTTTTTTATAAACGTATTCTTCGCGATGATAAGTAACATCGATAAAGCTGGGTTTAAACTCCATCAACGGATCGATAGCTTTGTAGATATCGGTCATGCCCTTACCTTTTAATGGGGGAAGGATTTCGATAGAGAACAAAGTTTTGCCATTGGCATTGCGAAGGTGATCCGTAACTTTCATAAATGGAATTTAAAGATTATTCTTTAAACGTATTAATCCCGAATAAGTTCGGGCAATCGGGTACAAATATCAGATTAATAATGGATTGAAAAAAGAAAGCCCCAATCTTTCGATTGGGGCTTCTCACTATAAAGTTTGGCTTTACTGAAATTATCTCGTGATAGTTAATGTTGAAGTTTTAGCCGGAGTTCCGTCGCCAAGGATAACGATTACGAAGTAAACGCCATCTGGGCAATCAGTACCTACGAATTTCTTATCAGCATTATTATATCCATCGGCAGAGTACACTTCTTTACCCCAACGGTTAAAGATTTGCACTGAGTTACCAGGATATTGTTCGATATTATTGATTGTAAACACATCATTTTTACCATCGTTATTTGGAGAAATGATGTTAGGGATAGTTACTTCACAAGCAGTAGGCTCAGAAGCAGCTCCCACTTTACAAAGACCACCACCGATAGCTCTTACAGAGAAATTAGCGATAGCGTTAGTAGTTCCATGTGTTTCAGAACCGCTAGGTATGTTAGCAGGAATCCAAGTAGCTCCACCATCTTCAGTTACTTCATAACTTACTGCACCTGCGATAGCAGACCATGAGTAAATATATTTGAAAGTACCTGTTCCTGGGTTACAAGCTACTGTTGGAGCTACAGGGTAGTTGAACACAACTACGTTAGCGCTCTTAGTAAAATTACAACCTGCAGAAGTTACTGTTAAAGTATACGTACCGGCAGCAGAAGTAGTAATTGTTTGAGAAGTAGCTCCATTAGACCAAGCGTAAGAATCGCCTGTGATTTGCGGATCGATTATAGCGCTACCATCATTACAGATGTTAGTATCAGCTAAAGCGAATACCGGAGCAGGGTTAATTGTTAAGGCCATGCTACCATTAGAAGTACAACCGTTATTAGTAACATCAACGCTATAAGTACCAGCAGCAGTTGGAGTATAGTTTTGTGAAGTAGCACCACCGATTGCAGTACCATTTTGATACCATTGGTAAGAAGCACCTGCATTACCTGCATCTAAAGTTCCAATTGCATCGTAATCGCAAATTGTAGCATTACTAAGAGTAACAACAGGAAGAGCAGTAACTGTTAAATCCATTGAACCAGTACCTGCACAAGCTCCAGAACCAACTGTTACACTATATGTTCCCGCTTGAGTAGTTTGGTAAGTTTGAGAAGTAGCTCCACTGATAGGGTTACCACCTAAATTCCATTGGTAAGTTGCGCCAGAGTTACCTGCATCAAGAAGTGGATATGAGCCATTTGCACAAATACTTTGGTTAGATAAAGAAACTACATAAGCATTTACAGTATTAATACTTACATCGAAGTTTCCGATACAATTAGGGTTTCCGTTATCAACGGTTACGCTATAAATACCACCTGCTGTTGGAGTATACGTTTGAGAAGTAGCACCGCTAATAGCAACACCATTTAAATACCATTGATAAATAGCACCCGTATTACCTGCATCAAGAGTAGGCAATGGATCGTTTACACATTGAGAAATATCGGCAGGTAAATTATCATTAGGAGCAGGAACAATATTTACTAATACAGTATCTTGACCAGAACATCCTGGACCATTATTAACTGTAACCACATAAGTACCTGAAGCAGATGCTGTATAAGTAGAAGTATTTGCACCAGTGATAACACCATTTTGATCATACCATTGGTTTGTTAATCCTGCCCATCCGCTATTAAGAACAGGTAATGGTTCAAAAGAACATAATTGTTGGTCAGAACCTAAATCAACTGCGATTTTATTATTTACACCAAACATTGCTAAAGTATCTAAGTCAATATAGAACACACCACAATCATCGGCAAGTGTATTTCCATCAGTAGAACCACCATTATTGATTAACAAGTAAACAGGGCCTGTAGAACTTACATTATTTGCCATAGTAATTGTAACGCTAAGTGATTTTAAATTACCTGTACCACAATTTCCGTAAGCAGAAGCGATTGGATAATTATTACCTGCACCATCAACTAATAAGAAGTCAGATCCATCAGGTGCGATAGAGAAACAATAAACGCTATCTGATAAATTAACAGTGAACGTATTAAAGATACAATTCAACGAATCGTTAACAGGGAACAAAGTACTAGCATCCACTTGAACAAAAACGTTTACAGTATCTGCTCCTTCTAACAACTCAGATCCGCACTCTGATAACAATGTGTTTCCGTCAAACCCACGTTTCACCCAAACTCTCGTTTGACCTACTGACAATGGATTTAAGAAAGTAATTTCAATTGAATCTGTAAGACCATTTTGACAGTTAACAGGGCTAACTGAGATTACCGGATTTGGAACACCAAAAGGTCCAAATGAACGGAAATCGGTAGGAACTGCAGAACCACATTGGAACGATGTATCGAAAGCAAGAATTACTTTATGCTCATTACAGTTCGTTAACAAGATACCTCCCGGAGTTGAAGTCAAGGTTGAATTCAAGAAAGACGGGTTAATGGCATTACACTGAGAAATGATATTAATTTGAATATCGCGTCGTACAGAACCGATTTGAACTCCATTTCGGAACTCTTCAACCAATACGGCAATTACACCTACTTGAACTTGGTTCGGAACGAAGTTGATTACACCAGTATTAGGGTCAATAGTAATTGGAATACTAGATGATAAAGGATTTGTTGCAGAATAGCCAGTTTCATATACAACTGGAACAGAAGTAGCAGGGCATGCTAAAGACGAAGTGGTATTTAATGCATCCACTAAAGAAAAATGCAAAGAGTCTCCATCAACATCAATAGCGCCTTGATCATAGAAGAAAATATTACCCACACAAAAACGTGAATATGCTAAGCCTGTGAATTGGGGAGAATTATTGGTTGGAGCGATAATATTATCCAAATATGTATCTACATATAAATCATCGAAATCGGGATTGACGATTGTGGTAATCGCCGGATTTCTGGCGTTACTATGCCAACAAATTTTCCAATCACTGGCATTTCCCGGAAGTGTAATTGTCCCCTCGTATATATGTTGTTCGATATCACCTTGTCCTCCGGTACAGTTATTTGCCGGAAAAGAAACACATGGTGATTGTGGTACAACTGTTACGGTAAGTTCAGTTACAGTAAAAGAGGAACTTACACCTAAAGAAGGTGAATCATAACAAACACTAAAACTTGAAGGGAGAGAGATTCCTGCACAGTCACGGTACACTACCAAATGGAATAAATAAGTATTCGGCGTTCCCGTATAGGTGTAAGTTAAGTCAGCCCCCGCAAGGTGGCTCGCTTTTGACTCCTGCGGTGCGAAAGCTAGTGCCATGACCGTAAGGAGAATGAGAGTAAACAGTTTTTTCATGTTTATTAAATCTGTTTGGTGTTGGTTGATTATCGGAATAGATTGATTGTTCCTTTTTGTTTGAAGTCGGTTCCCCCGACAGAGGTGGCAAAGATATCATAAAAGTAGGTACCTGACTCCGCTTTTGTGCCGTCAAGGTAATTTCCATCCCAGCCCGGATTACTTCCTGTGCCGGTGAAGACTGTTTTCCCAAATCGGTTATAAACTCGTACTTCAACTTTTTCTACATCATTACCTCCGAAATTGAAGATATCGTTGATACCGTCGCCATTCGGACTAAATGCCGTACCTAGTTGCCCAAGTACTTCTATTTCAGTCGTTAACTGTTTCCCGTTTACTTCACAAGTAACAGTATATCGTCCTGGATTTTCGTATTTATGTGTATTCGAATTCGTTCTAAAGGCTACATTTCCATCACCAAAGTTAAAATCGGTTTTCAGGTTACTATTCAACATAAAGGTTACCGTTAACGGAGCAAACCCACAATGTGAAGAAGCAATTAAAACCGGAATTACGGCATTTTCAGTTTGATTTTCGGCATTTTTCACCGGATTTGGAGCAAAATTGGACGAATTCTCCGCTTTTTCGCTGTTTTTCACCGAAACTGAATTCTCGTGTTTTGCCGGTTCTTGTGCCGATGTTGTATTGGCATGGCTTTCGCTGTTGATTACCTTTTGGCTTTCTTCGGCTACCATATCCGCTGTAGGCGCATGATGCTCAACTACACTTTTGTTTAAAGGTTGCTGAACAGCAGATTCTTGAGCAATTGTATTTGATTTTGGAGTGCCTTCATCATTAGAAACTGGAGCTGACGACTCCACCACCGAAGTATTTACGGTAGTTGAAGGAGTAACTTCTTTCGTTACAGGCGACTCGGAAGGGCTTACAAAATGATAGATTAAAACACCGGCAGCTACAGTGATAGCCGCTGCCACCCATCCTGCCACAGCAGAAAAACCACTCGCTGCACTACCTCCTGCCGAAACCGCAGATCCCGTAGGCACCGGGGCAGGAGAAGAAATAGCATTACTCACATTTGTCCAAACAGAAGGATCCACCTCCGGTTCAAAACCGTCGAATGCATCTTTAAACTGATCTTCAAATTGTTTCATGACTATTCTTTAACTATATCTTTAGTAGTACTTTCTATTTCTTTAATCGACTTTACTAAGGCCGATTTTGCTCTGGAATACTGTGATTTACTGGTACTTTCGGTGATTCCGAGCAACTCGCCGATTTCTCTGTGGTTATATCCTTCAATGGCATAGAGGTTAAACACTGCTTTAAAACCGGAAGGAAGCTTATTGATGATCATTAATAACTCTTTGGCATTCATATGATCTAATACTACTTCCGATTCTGCCGGTTCATCGGCATCTTCGATGTTAACCCATTGAAGTTTTTGCTTTCTGATGAACTCGAGCGATGTATTTACTACTATCCTTCGCACCCATCCTTCCAGCGAACCTTCCATTTTAAAAGAACTTATATGCTGAAACACCTTCACAAAACTATCTTGCAACAAATCTTCAGCCTCTTCTCTATTGCTAGCGTACCTTAAACAGACCCCGAACATCTTCCTCGAAAACTTCTCGTACAACTTCCTTTGATGGGAAGGGTTTTGAAGCTTACAACCTTCTACAATTTGTTCATCGGTCATCGTTTTGGTGATGCTGTAATACTATAGATGATGATTTTCATGAAAGGGTTGCATGCCCTAAAGGTAATTTTACGCACTAAGGGCCAATACTTTAGCAAAATGTCGGATTAATCTTTAAAAAACCAGGCAGCCAGGCCTAACCAAGCCAAACCTTTCAACAGAAAAAAGAAAAAGCCGATAATACCGATTTTCTTCAATCGGTCTTTCCATTTCGGCGTAGTTTGGGCTTCACTCATGCGGCAAAGATAAAGAGCTTATCGGAAAAAAATACCGGTTTTTTAATGTGCAGGAATATTTTACATTTCTACGATACTCTTTTCTTATTATACCGCCAAAGTATTGATTAATCTTTACGCAGCAGCATAATTAGTTTTGTTCGGTTTTATGTCTCAAAAATGATGGAATAAAATTCCATTTTTTACAATATCTCCAATTTTATCCAGATAACATTCATTCATCCTGTCATTCATTAATTCATTCCTTTCCCGAGCTTAACGCACGATCAATTTCTGAACTGACGTTTGTGTAGCGTAACGAATATTCACAAAGTAAACTCCGGGGTTAAGCATATCGATATTCATGCCTTCGGCTGACTCTAAAAAATTGCGATCGGCTTTGAGTAACTCTCTTCCGTTAATATCAGAAATACTGAGCGCTTCTGCCTTTGCAATTTCACTGCTAAAAAACACTTTTTCGGAGGCAGGATTCGGATAAACTTGATCAGAAACTTCTTGCATTATTGTTGGCATTCCGGTCGTAGTTCCGAACTTAATAATTCGTCCGTTGGCACCTACAGCATACGCCACATTAGCATTTACAAACTTCACTGATGCAAGCCAATCGCTTACTCCGCTAACTTGAGCAGTCCACGTTGCTCCTCCATTGGAAGTAAACAATACTTTTCCATTTTCACCAACTACTAATCCTGTATCGGGATTAACAAAACTCACGCCTGACATACCAAGAATAGTAGGTATTAATTGGGAGCTCCAAGTTGTTCCTCCATTAGTTGATTTATACACTCCGCCATTACCATAAGCACCAGCCACATAAGCCACCGAAGCATTCACCATTTTCACTGTAGAAATATGAAATACGGGGAACGTTTGTTGCGTCCATGTAACACCTCCGTTATTAGTAGTATATACCTGGCCGTTATCACCGGCAGCGATGCCATCATTCATGTTTGCGAAATCAATCGTTCTCAAATAATCGAACCCAGTATTTTGTTGTGTCCAAGTAGTTCCACCATCGGCCGAATGATAGATATAATGCGTACCAACAGAACCATCAATACCAACTGCCCAACCATTACTTTCATCGACGAAACAAATCGACAAAATTTGTTTTAGGGACGATGTTTGCGTCATCCACGTTGCACCGCCATTGGTTGTTTTCAATATTACGCCATTGGGAGTAACTCCGCCTGCTGCCCATCCTGTAGAAGGAGAAATAAAATGAACGGTAAACAAATAATCGGGAGATGAAAACACCTGACTCCACGTAGACCCGTTGGATGTTTTAAATATTTTTCCGCCATTAAAAAAATCGTCGGTAACAGCGTATCCTGTATTCGAAGAAACAAAATCAACATCACTAAAATGCTCGGTAGTTCCCGAAACAAGGGTATTCCACTGTGCATTAGCGTTCGGAGCTAAACCAACAAGGAGAAATAATAAACTAAACAGGTTGAAAGAGTACTTTTTAATCATGTTACGGGCTCTTGTTTTTGAATAATGAAGCCAAACTAGCGGTTTGCATCTAAACGAGGAAACCTTTCACTTTAAACCGAACAAAAGAGCTGCTGAATGAGGCGAAAAGAACTTTAAAAATTGAATTCATTGCTCAATTTTAGAAGTAAAAACCAGGATTAAGCGTCGGTCAACAAAAAGGTTGGATGAAACCCTCTGAAAACCCTACCTTTGCAGTTCGAATGGAAAATATTAGAAACTTCTGCATCATTGCGCATATTGATCACGGTAAGTCGACACTTGCCGACCGATTACTAGAATACACCAATACCGTATCAAAGAAAGACCTTCAGGCTCAAGTACTTGACGATATGGATTTGGAACGTGAACGTGGTATTACCATTAAAAGTCACGCCATACAAATGGATTACACCTTTGAAGGCAAGAAGTACATTTTGAACTTAATTGACACTCCGGGCCACGTTGACTTTTCGTACGAAGTATCGCGATCGATAGCTGCTTGTGAAGGAGCTCTTTTAATTGTTGATGCTGCACAAGGTATTCAGGCTCAAACGATTTCGAATTTATATTTAGCATTAGAAAACGACTTAACAATCATCCCGATTCTTAATAAAATCGACCTTCCGAGTGCAGAACCCGAGTTAGTAAAAGACCAGATCGTAGATTTATTGGGTTGCGAACGCGAAGAGATCATACCGGCATCGGGAAAAACAGGAATGGGTGTAATGGATATTTTAAAAGCCATTATTGACCGTATTCCTGCGCCGAAAGGAAATCCGAATGCCCCATTAAAAGCTTTAATTTTCGATTCGGTGTTTAACTCGTTCCGCGGAATCATTGCCTATTACAAAGTAGTGGATGGTGAATTCAAAAAAGGAGCGCACGTTAAATTCTTTGCGACAGGAAGCGAGTACCATGCAGATGAGATTGGGATTTTAAAACTCGACAAAGCACCTAGAGATGTAGTTAAGACTGGCGATGTAGGCTATATCATTTCGGGTATCAAAGACGCGAAAGAAGTAAAAGTAGGAGATACCATTACCAATGTGAGTGATCCATGCCTTTCGGCGATTGAAGGATTTGAAGATGTGAAGCCGATGGTATTTGCGGGAATTTATCCTGTAGACACTGAAGATTATGAAGAGCTACGTTTCTCGATTGAAAAGCTTCAGCTGAACGATGCCTCATTGGTATTTGAACCGGAATCATCGGCGGCATTAGGATTCGGATTCCGTTGCGGATTCTTGGGCATGTTGCACATGGAAATTATCCAGGAGCGATTAGAGCGCGAGTTCAACATGACGGTAATTACGACAGTTCCCAACGTATCGTACCATGCGTATTTAACCAATGGAGAAGAGTTTGTAGTAAACAACCCGAGCGACTTCCCTGATCCGAGTAAAATGGATCGTATTGAAGAGCCCTATATCAAAGCAACGATAATCACGAAGTCCGAATTCATCGGACCAATTATGTCGCTTTGTATCAATAAACGAGGGGTAATCATCAATCAAAGTTACCTCACCACCGACCGTGTTGAATTAATTTTCAATATGCCGATGGCGGAGATTGTATTTGATTTCTATGATAAATTAAAATCGATATCGAAAGGATATGCATCGTTCGATTATCATCAAATCGGATATCAGAAAAGTGATTTAGTACGATTAGATATTCGTTTGAATGGAGAACCGGTAGATGCATTATCGGCATTAATTCACCGAGACAATTCATTCACTTTTGGAAAGAAAATTTGCGAAAAATTAAAAGAGTTAATCACGCGCCAGCAATTCGAGATTGCAATTCAGGCAGCGATTGGAGCAAAAATTATTGCACGTGAAACCATCAAAGCATTACGTAAAGACGTAACCGCAAAATGTTATGGTGGTGATATCTCGCGTAAGCGTAAGCTCCTCGAAAAACAGAAAGAAGGAAAGAAGAGAATGCGTCAGGTAGGAAGTGTTGAAATTCCGCAGCAAGCATTCTTAGCCGTATTGAAACTCGACTAAGGACAAAAAGAGAGAAAACTTGATCTTTAGACATAACAGTAACAAAAAAGAGCATCGTCATTTTTAGGCGATGCTTTTTTATTTTATATTTATGCACCGTTTATTTCCTTTCCCATTTATGAAGCTTAAATTACTGTTACTAGTCTGTCTAATTATTGTCTCGTTATCATCATTCTCTCAGTCGTTCTCAGGAGGCGGAGGAGCAATTCCTGATGATCAAACTCCGATTTTATTTCCGATTACGGTAAGTGGATTAACCCCCGCATCAATTGATTCGTCGTTCGGAATTGAATCGGTTTGCTTCAATATTTCACATTCCTACGACGCAGATTTAGAAATTTGGTTGATAGCACCTGACAATACCTTTATCGAATTAAGTTCGGGCAATGGCGGAAGTGGGAATAACTACATCAACACTTGCGTTAATGATTTATCGACAAATTTAATTTCATCGGGCAATGCTCCATTTTTTGGATCATATAAACCGGAAAGTCCTTTGTATGCAGCACACAACGGACAAAATCCGAATGGCGTATGGAATTTATACATCAGAGATGATTATGCTACTGATGCAGGCTCATTAATATCATGGAGTATCACCTTCGGAACAAACATCGGACAAGCATTTACTTTTCCTTCAAGCAATTTACCGATTATAAAAATCAATACACTGGGGCAAGCTATTCCCGATGAACCGAAGATCAATGCACGCATGCAAATTATTGATAACGGTACGGGTATCCGAAATTATGTAAACGACACTGTTTTTGCATTCGACGGACATATCGGAATCGAAGTAAGAGGATCATCATCGCAAATGTTTCCGAAGAAATCATTCTCAGTAGAAACAAGAGACAGTTTAGGCAATAACTTAGATACATCGTTACTAGGAATGCCGGCAGAAAACGATTGGGTGTTAAATGCCAACTATACCGACAAAACATTTTTAAGAAACACATTGACTTATCATCTTGCCAATCAAATGGGGCATTATGCATCAAGAACACAATACGTAGAAGTATTTTTGAATAATATCTACCAGGGAGTTTATGTTTTCATGGAAAAAATAAAACGCAACTCGGGTCGTGTAGATATTTCAAAGCTCACACCTGCTGATACAAGTGGAACAGATGTCACCGGAGGATATATTTTAAAAGTAGACAAAACGACGGGCTCGGGAACAGGAGGATTTTCATCGGCCTATCCACCAACAGCAGGTGGACAAGTACCATTTATACTTTATGATTATCCCGATGATGTAACGATTGCACCCCAACAAGCTAATTATATTCAAAGTTTTGTTGACAGCTTTGAAAATGCATTACATGGATCACAATTTACTGATCCGATCGTTGGATACAGCAAATACATCAACGATACTTCGTTCATCGATTATTTTTTAACGAACGAATTATCAAGAAACGTTGACGGTTATCGTATCAGTTCTTATTTCTACAAAGAAAAAATTACCAAAGGCAATCGCTTGGTAGCGGGACCGGTATGGGATTATGATATTGCATGGTGCAATGCTGATTACTACAACGGACAATATTTCACTGGTTGGGCTTATGTAACAAACAATTCGGGAGGAGCTGGATATCAAGTGCCATTTTGGTGGGCGAGGTTATTGAATGATCCGAACTATGCCAACAAATTACAATGTAGATACGATCAATTAAGGAGCACGGTTTATTCAACAGCAAATATCAATGCCTATATAGATTCGATGGCGGCGTATTTACAAGAAAGCCAGGATCGCAACTTTCAAGTATGGCCAATTTTAGGAGTTTATGTTTGGCCAAATCCTTCTCCAATTCCAACTGACTATGCAGGAGAAATTTCGAAGTTGAAAGGATGGATAAACTCTCGATTATTGTGGTTAGATGCTAATATGCCTGGGACATGTACTGTTTCAGGAATAGAACAAACAGTAACTGTTAATGGCATAAGTGCATTCCCGAATCCGACTTCGGATAGGCTTACCGTTAGTAGCGGATATAATTTGATGCAATCGATAACTGTGATGGATTTAAGCGGAAAAATTATTGATAATTACAAAGAGGTAAATGCAAGTCAATTTGAATTAAGTACAGCGGCATACAATTCGGGAATTTACTTAGTAAAAGTAGTATCCGCCAACGGAGTGAGTACACTTAAAATCAGCAAGCTATAAGCACTACGACAAACCCACATTGCCATAAAGGATTTCCACTGAGGGCATCAACTATTTGTAAATGAAATAGTTGATGCCCTTATAATTTTATAACGACAATCCATTTAACATTCTCAGAACAACTAATTTTGCACTAAATAATCATGCACCCATGAAAAAGACTTTCTTCTTACTTCTATCACTTTGTACGGTGATACAATTACCGGTTATGGCACAGGAATCAATAAAATATCCGGCTACAAAAAAAGTAGCCCAAGAAGACAATTATTTCGGAACAGTTGTAAAAGATCCATACAGATGGTTAGAAAACGATACTGCAGCTGAAGTAATTGAATGGACTAAAAATCAGAATGCGGTAACCTTTGGTTATCTTGATAAAATTCCTTTTCGTGCAGCGATGAAAAAACGTTTAAATCAAATATTAAATTACGAACGTATTTCTGCACCTACACGCATAGGAGAATATTATTTATTCAGCAAGAACGACGGATTACAAAATCAATCGATCACCTATTATACTAAAGGACTTAACGGAGAACCAAAAGTATTTATGGATCCCAATAAGATGAGCAGCGATGGAACGGCGGCAGTAAGTATTTTAGGAATATCGCATGATAAAAAATATCTAGCTTATGGCATCAATCAATCGGGTTCAGATTGGCAAACCATTAAAGTCAAAAAAGTAGAAGACGCTACTGACCAAAGTGATGTATTAAATTGGGTGAAATTTTCAGGAGCATCATGGTATAAAAACGGATTTTTCTACTCGCGATATCCGACGCCAGCTAAAGGAACGGAGTTAAGTGCGAAGAATGAATTTCATCAAGTATGGTATCATGAACTAGGAACGTCTCAAGATAAAGACAAATTAGTTTATGAAGATAAAAATAGTCCGTTGCGTTACTACGGAACACAAGTAACCGAAGACGAACACTATTTATTCCTTTACATTTCGCAAGGAACATACGGATCAGAAATTCTCTACAAAGATTTAACAAAAGAAAACGATGCATTCAAAACCTTATTTAAAGGATTCGACTTTGAATATGGCATCATCGACAATAACGGATCAACGCTATACGTATCGACGAACGACGGAGCACAAAACAATCATGTGGTAAGCATTGATTTAAACAACTACGATGCAGCGAAACCATTAGCATCGCAATGCAAAATAGTCGTACCAGAAACTAAATCGCTTTTAGAGTCGGTAACAGCTGCGGGAGGGAAATTATTCTTGAACTATTTACAAGATGTATCATCGCATATTTACCAGTACACGTATGCAGGAGTTAATGAAGGAGAAATTTCATTGCCTGCCATTGGAACGGCTGCAGGATTTGACGGAGAGAAAGAAGACAAAGAAGTATTTTTCACTTTCAACTCATTCACCTATCCTCCTACCATTTATCGTTATAGCATTGCCGACAAAAAAGTAACAGAATATAAAAAATCGAATGTAGCATTTAATCCTGCGGACTATACTACTGAACAAGTATTTTATCCGAGTAAAGACGGCACCAAAGTTCCGATGTTTATCGTTTACAAAAAAGGAACGATGATGAACGGAAAAAATCCGACATTACTTTATGCATACGGTGGATTTAATGTAAACATTACACCATCATTCAGTGCAGGGCGATTAGCATTTCTCGAGCAAGGCGGAGTATATGCCATTGCCAATATTCGTGGAGGTGGTGAGTACGGAGAAGCATGGCATAAAGGCGGAATGCTATTAAACAAGCAAAATGTATTCGACGATTTTATTGCTGCGGGAGAATATTTAATCAGTAAAAAATATACATCATCCGACTATCTTGCCATTCAAGGAGGATCGAATGGAGGATTACTTATTGGTGCGGTAGTAAATCAGCGTCCCGATTTATTTAAAGTTGCTTTCCCTGCTGTAGGCGTAATGGACATGTTACGTTACCACAAGTTCACAGTAGGTTGGGGATGGGTAGTTGAGTACGGATCATCGGACGATGCAGAAAACTTTAAGAACCTTTACAAATACTCACCATTACATACGGTGAAAGATGTAAAATATCCTGCAGTGATGGTTACAACAGCTGATCACGACGATAGAGTTGTTCCTGCTCACTCTTACAAATACATTGCGACATTGCAAGAACACAACACAGGTAGCAATCCGAAATTAATTCGCATTGACATGAAAGCAGGACATGGTGCAGGAAAGCCATTAAGTAAAACCATTGACGAATTAGCAGATATTTATTCGTTCCTATTCTATAACATGGGGGTAACTCCGAAATATTAATCCATGAATATTCTATTATTAGGTTCGGGAGGTCGCGAGCACGCATTTGCATTATCACTAAGTAAAAGTTCACTTTGCAGCAAGCTATTTATTGCTCCGGGTAATGCCGGAACATCTGCCTGCGGTACTAACGTTAACGTACAACCGAACGACTTTGAAAAAGTAAAAGCGCTAGTACTAAAAGAAGCGATTGAACTTGTTGTAGTTGGACCAGAAGATCCATTGGTAAACGGCATTGTTGACTTCTTTGAGAGTGATGCCGCTATTAAAAACATACCGGTAATTGGTCCGGGGAAAACAGGAGCGCAACTAGAAGGAAGCAAAGACTTCAGCAAAGCGTTTATGCAACGCCATGGAATTCCGACCGCTCGATATAGCAGCTTTACCTATGCCAACATAGAAGTAGGATATAAATTTCTAGAAACATTAAACCCTCCTTATGTTTTAAAGGCGGATGGGCTAGCTGCTGGGAAGGGAGTATTAATAATAAACGACCTTGAAGAAGCGAAGCAAGAACTTAACGCGATGTTAAGCGAAGGGAAATTTGGCAAAGCGGGCGACAAAGTAGTAATAGAAGAATTTTTAAGCGGAATTGAATGCAGTGTATTTGTGTTAACCGATGGCAAGAATTACAAAATACTTCCAGCTGCGAAAGACTACAAACGCATTGGAGAAGGAGACACAGGCTTAAATACAGGAGGCATGGGAGCTGTTAGTCCGGTGCCATTTGCAGATGCAACATTTCTAAAGAAAACAGAAGAACGAATCGTCATCCCTACGATAGAAGGACTAAAAAAAGAGCAAATCAACTACAAAGGATTTATTTTCATTGGACTCATGAATGTAGGAGGAGAACCATTAGTAATCGAATATAATTGCAGAATGGGAGATCCTGAAACAGAAGCGGTATTACCGCGAATCAAAACTGATTTCGGGCAACTGATGTTAGCCACTGCGGAACAAAAGCTAGATACGATAGAATTCGAAATTGACGAAAGGATTGCAGCGACGGTAGTAATGGTTTCGGGAGGATATCCGGGGAACTATGAAAAAGGCTATGAAGTACGCGGAATAGAAAAAGTAGAAGACACGTTAGTATTTCATGCAGGAACGGCAGAGACTAACGGTCACGTAGTAACGAACGGAGGAAGAGTATTTGCATTGACATCACTTGATAAAACCTTGCAAGGAGCATTAAGTAAATCGTTTGCTGCGGCTCATCACATCAACTACGACTACGCATATTACCGAAAAGACATAGGTAAAGATCTGATGTAACATGTTACAAAAGACACGCGCTGTAGTATTACATTGCACGGAATATGCGGAGGCAAGTTTAATTGTAAAAGCCTATACTGCAGAAAACGGAATGCAATCCTTCTTAGTAAATGGCGTAAGAAAGAGCAAGGCGCGCTATGCAGCGAATTTATTTCAGCCACTATCAATTATTGAAGTAGTAGCCTATATCAAAAAGCCGGGCGGGCTACATAGAGTTTCAGATGTATCGGCATCGCCTGCCCTATCTAATATTCCCTATGACATTGTAAAAACGACGATGGCTATTTTTCTTGGCGAAGTATTATATCGATCAATAAAAGAAGAAGAAATCAATCCCGAGTTATTTACATTTATAGATCATGCGGTACAAATACTTGATGTGCATCACGAAACAGTAAGTAGATTTCACTTATGTTTTATGTTGCAACTGAGTAGATTTTTAGGCTTTTTTCCAAGTGGAAAATACGATGCGGTAACGCCGTGGTTCGATTTAAAAGAAGGAACCTTTCAAGAGCACCGACCAAATCATCCATACTTTTTAGATCCAATTTTAAGCGAACGATTTTATGCACTATTATCAATTTCGTTAGAAGATGTAAGCGAAATAAAACTAACGGCACAACAACGAAAAAGCATACTAGAAACACTGATTGGATATTACGAACTGCACCATACGCAAGGCAGCAGAATAAAATCGCACGAAATTTTGAATGAGGTTTTGAGTTAAGAAATAGAACTCTATTTAACGATCATCACCTTCATTGTACCCAAATTACTATTTGGAGAGCGTAGTTTTAAAATGTACACACCTGCGGGAGTAGCATCGAAACGAATAGCGGTAGTGTAGTGTGTATTATCGAGTAATTGTCGAGCACATAATTGCCCTTGCAATGAGTAAAGTTCTGCATATACCTCTTCCGAAAAAGTTTGTTTTAACTCTAGATAAAACGCACCATTATTAGGATTAGGGAATAGCTTTTGAATAACACCTTTGCTGTCGTTTATTGAAGCGATTCCTGTACTTAAGCTATCGCAGATACTTCCCACTACAGGACCCATATCATAATCGGGGTTATTAGGTAAACCCCAATACGTTCGTTTGCCTCCCAAGTAAAAACTCCAAGGCTGAAAATCGCAAGCTAAGCCTAGGCTATCGGGCGAATTTATTACTCCCAAATTCATATTGTATTGGTTGTACATTGTGTCAGCATAGGGGTAATTATTACCAGCTACGGTATAGGCACAAGAAACATATATTTTATCATCAGGACCACGCTTCAATGCACCCATTGTATAATTAGGATAATAAACACTATAAATTGAGTCTTGAACTATTGTATTCGGGTAATTACGCAAATCAATCTGAATAATTCTGTTTGAATCAGGTTGGCTCGGGCTTGCGCTTACGTACAAAAAATCACCAGAAGAAGAGAACTCACACGACCAAAGACATGGTACGGGAGAAACCATTACTTGTTGTCGAATAGTAACTGGATTGGATAACATTCCAGAACACCTATCGAAATCATACAACTCAATTAATCCATCAAAATTCACCATAGCCAACCGGTCACCATTTTTATTCCATTTAAACTCAATAAATGCCGTACCAGAACCCGTGCCAATTTGCTGAGATGGTACACTATCAATTCCTAATGGCGTCACTAAATATTTGTAATATTTATCATCATAATTATTCTGCGTAGTGCGCATTAAAATCCACCAATCTCGACCATTTGCATGTTTAATACCATTAATTGATGCAATCCATAATGAATTAATTTTAACATTTTTTCGTGATACCTCTCCTAAACCATTGTTTAAATTCAAATCAATAATTGAATAATATAAACCTATGTTAATATTATCATCTACACTAAAAAGATAAAACTTTTTTGAACTATCAATAACAGGTACAATAATCAATTCACGGTACCAACCAATACCTGCAATGTTTACTCCATTGGACATTAAATGATTTTGATAATCATAAACAACAGTTGTATATCCTGGAGTTGATGCCCGTGTATTCGCATAAAATAACAAACTTCCATTTGTATCGGCAATTGACACACAACTTCCTCTAGATCGCATGCCTGTTTCGATTGGTTGAGGATTACTTAAATTATTAAAATCGATACCTGCGCTGTCGCCGAAAGTCCATACGTAATTGCTTTTTTGAGCCACGGAATCAAAAGTGGTCAATGCTAATATCCAAAACACAACTATCCAAAGCCTTTTCATTGGGATAAAAATCGAGATTTATAATTTATTTTCAATTTGATGTGTAAATATACTAAAAGCAATAATTCAAATTAGTATTCTGAAATTGAAGTAAAACAAGAACAATTATTATTACAAACTGGAGCCACTAAAAACGACTAATAGTTTCAAACAATCAACATAGTCTCAACGCTATGAAAGATCATCTTATGAGTTAACAATGGATAAAACGTTCATCGACAATTCAGAAATAACCGTAATAAACGCAAAAAAACCTCACAATCCCATCTTTTTCCTATTTTCGTTGAAAATAATTACGAATGAAAAAATCCTCAGCCAAAGGTGGTTTAAAGTTCGACACGAAATGGTCGTATGCACCGGCACCTGAAACTCCCGATCATATTCAACTGAAAGAGAAATATGATCTATTTATCAACGGGAAATTTACTGCTCCTTCATCCAAGAAATATTTTGATACTATTAATCCGGCGACGGAGAAAAAAATAGCGTCGGTAGCGGAAGCGAATGCTGCTGATGTTGACAAAGCGGTAACTGCCGCACGCACTGCTCAACAGAAAGTGTGGTCAAAAATATCGCCTGCCGAGCGTGGTAAATACATTTACCGTATTGCTCGTGTAATGCAAGAAAAAGCAAGAGAACTAGCTATAATCGAAAGCATCGATGGAGGAAAACCAATTCGTGAGAGTAGAGATATTGATGTTCCATTAGCTGCGGCTCATTTCTTCTATTATGCAGGATGGGCAGATAAACTAGAGTATGCATTCCCGGGTAAAAAACCGGCACCACTAGGCGTAGCGGGACAAATTATTCCGTGGAATTTTCCTTTATTGATGGCTGCATGGAAAATTGCTCCTGCATTAGCTGCCGGAAATACGGTAGTATTAAAACCTGCCGAAACAACTCCGCTTACGGCGTTGAAGTTGGCAGAAATTTTACAAGAAGCTGATTTACCTCCTGGAGTCGTTAATATTATTACCGGAGCAGGCGCTACTGGAGCGGCAATAGTAAATCATCCTGGCATCGACAAAATTGCATTTACGGGATCTACGGATGTTGGTAAAATCATTCAAAAATCATTAGCGGGTACCGATAAAAAATACACACTTGAATTAGGAGGCAAAGCTGCTAATATCATCTTTGAAGATGCGGCTATCGATCAAGCGGTAGAAGGCATTATCAACGGAATATTTTTTAATCAAGGACATGTATGTTGTGCAGGTTCTCGACTTTTTGTGCAAGAAGGAGTTGCCAAAGAAGTTATTCGTAAATTAAAAGATCGCATTCAAACATTAATTGTTGGCGATCCATTGGACAAGAACACTGATATTGGAGCAATCAATTCGAAAGCGCAACTCAACAAAATAAAATCGTTAGTACAAATAGGAATCAAAGAAGGCGGTGAATGTTGGCAAAGTGAATGCGACGTTCCATCGAAAGGATTTTGGTTCCGCCCTACTCTATTCACGAATGTAGCGCAATCGAGTACTATTGTTCAACAAGAAATTTTCGGACCTGTATTAGCGATTCAAACTTTCCGCACGGTAGAAGAAGTAATAGAAAAAGCCAATAACACACCTTACGGGCTTTCAGGCGGCGTTTGGACCGACAAAGGATCGAAAGTATTTAAAGTGAGTGCTAAGTTAAAAGCAGGAGTTATTTGGGCCAATACATACAACAAATTTGATCCTACTAGTCCGTTTGGAGGATACAAAGAAAGTGGCGTAGGACGAGAAGGCGGATTACACGGATTAAGTCCTTATTTAAAAATGTATTAATCACTTTTCAGCAATCAAACGAAAACATGGCAACTAAAACAGCTATAAAAAATAACGGCACTTCTACCTCTAAAAGATTAGACGTAAAAAAGACCTATAAGATTTACATCGACGGAAAATTTCCTCGTACTGAATCAGGAAGATTTTATGCATTAAAAGATGCGGCAGGAAATGTTATTGCGAATGTATGTAGAGGATCACGCAAAGATCTTCGCGATGCAGTAGTTTCGAATCGTAAATCACAAGGAGATTGGAGCAAACGATCGGCTTACAACAAAGCACAAATACTATATCGCATTGCCGAAACATTAGAAGGACGCAAAGCGCAATTCATCGACACCATGATGAAAGAAGGATATAAAGAATCGAATGCAAAAGCAGAAGTAGAAGCTGCAATTGATCTTTTGGTTTATTATGCAGGATGGAGCGACAAATACATTCAAGTATTCAGCACGGTAAATCCTGTAGAAAGTTCACACTTCAATTTTTCATATCCAGAGCCAACAGGCATAGTAAATGTAATTTGTCCGCAGAACCAAGCACTATTAGGAATTATTAGTCATGCAGCACCAGTAATCATTGGCGGTAACACGTGTACGTTAGTAGTAGCAGAAAAGCATCCATTAACAGCAATTGAATTTGCCGAAGTAATTCATGCATCAGATCTTCCGGGAGGAGTAATAAATATTATTACAGGATATCGTAAAGAATTTATTTCGCATGCATCATCGCATATGGATGTAAATGCAATTGTTTATTCAGATGTAGATGCGGAGCAACGCAAAACGATACAGACAAATGCTGCATTAAATGTGAAGCGAGTTATTGATTACAGCAAAGAAGAAACGGCATCGCCATATAGAATTATGTCGTGTCAGGAGATAAAAACAACTTGGCATCCGATAGGGATTTAAATAAATGAACATCTAAAAACCTAGATACTTAGTTGTGTCGATTTTTTAAAAGCCTCATCTACGCAATGTAACTCCGGTTTTGAAAAATTTCCACGCTTCGTCTGCGAAGTTTTTAGATATTCTTACTAAAGGTAAAATAAAAAGGGACTAAAATTAATTAGTCCCTTTTTTATTTTAAGTTGAATTTTAATAAGCTCGTTCATTACTTCCCTCAACAAAATAAGTAAAGGCTTTGCACACCACTCTATTTCCGCCGGCAGTAGGGTAATCGCCACTGAAATACCAATCGCCTGCATTATTAGGGCAAGCCTTATGCAAATCACTTATTGTTTGGAAAATAATTTCCACTTCAGCATTACACTCTTTCGGAGTAACAATTTTTGCGATACGTGCTGAAATTTGCTCGTAAGTAAAAGGAGCATAAATTTTCTTCACTACATTTTCTGCAGGATGCTCATCCTTCTCGAGTAAAGCCTTACACTCGGCGTAGACCTCATCAATAATATGTTCCAAATTATTTTCCTCTAGTAACTCAACAGCAGCTTTAAAAGCAACGAGGTCACCAATTTTCGCCATATCGATACCGTAGCAATCGGGGTAACGAATTTGCGGAGCAGAAGAAACGATTACAATTTTCTTAGGATTCAATCGGTCGAGCATACGAATGATACTATTTCGCAAAGTAGTACCACGCACAATAGAATCATCAATCACCACTAAATTATCGACATGAGCTTCAATAGTACCGTAAGTAATATCGTAAACATGCGCAACCATATCGGTGCGGTCGCTATCGTTAGTAATAAACGTACGAAGCTTCGCATCTTTGATTGCTATTTTTTCGGCACGAGGTTTAATCGATAAAATCTCTTCGAGTTTAGCCTCATCGGGATGAGCGCCTAAGGCAAGAATTTTTCTCTTCTTCACCTCACGCAAATACTCCTCCATACCATTCACCATTCCATAGAAAGCAACTTCGGCGGTATTAGGAATAAAAGACAAAACAGTATGTCGAAGATCTTTATCGACCGACTCAAGAATTGCGGGACATAACAATCGTCCTAATTCTTTACGCTCTTTATAAATATCGGAATCACTACCACGCGAAAAATAAATTCTTTCAAACGAACAAGACTTACGCTCGAGTGGTTCTTTAATCATTTCTTCGGAAACACGTCCATCTTTCTTCACGATGATTGCATGGCCGGGTTTAATTTCGCGCACCGCATCTATCGGCACATTAAATGCAGTTTGAATTTGCGGACGTTCAGAAGTAACCACTACCACTTCATCATCGGCATAATACCAAGCCGGGCGAATACCAGCGGGATCGCGCAAGACAAACGCATCACCATGTCCTATTAATCCGGCCATCACATAACCTCCATCCCAACGTTTAGAAGAGCGGCGAAGGATTTTAGCGATATCGAGGTTTTCGGCGATTAAAGGACTAATTTGTTGTTTCGTAAATCCGTCCTTTTTAAAACGATAATACAACTCATCATTTTCCTCATCGAGATTATAACCGATATTCTCCATTACAGTAACGGTATCGGCTTTCTCACGAGGATGTTGACCAACGGAAACGAGGTTATTGAACAACTCCTCCACATTCGTCATATTAAAATTACCAGCAACAACGAGGTTACGCGTCATCCAATTATTTTCACGAAGGAAAGGGTGACAACTCTCAATATTATTACCTCCGTAAGTACCATAGCGCAGATGCCCGAGTAAAAGCTCGCCTGTAAAATCGGCATGCTCCTTTAACCACTGAGGGTCTTTGGATTTTTCGGGGAATTTTTTGCGTAATTCCTCTATCGGGCTATTGATAACTCCAAAAATATGAGGGATTGCATTTTTTTCGACAGAACGGTAGCGATTAATGTAAGGCTTACCGGGAGCGACATCCAACTTTATTGAAGCAACGCCGGCACCATCTTGCCCACGATTATGTTGTTTCTCCATAAGGAGGTACAACTTATTTACGCCATAAAGAGAAGTACCGTATTTATCTTGGTAATACTGTAAAGGCTTCAACAAGCGGATCATAGCAATTCCGCACTCGTGATGAAGGTGGTCGCTCATAGTATCTATCTAAGGTGCAAAGTTACAATAAGGAAAAAGAATATGAGCTATCAAAAATTAAAAAAAGGAAGAAATCGGTCAATGGGTACTAATCCCGTTCAGCTTGTATAATTACCGGTCAGGGGCTCACTTTTCGGGGCTAAATCCAATAAATTCGGATTCAACCATTTTACCCCTTATTTTAGCTGAAAATTGACCTGAAAGCCATAGGTTTGCAGGATATTGCACGAAATATGAAGAAAATACTAGTTTGGGCCATTGCGTTAACAGGAATGATGGCAGCATTTAGCTCATGCACCAGAGATCCAGATTTATCGAATGTTGCAGAAGTAAAATTCAGTGGAGATGTTCAAAGAATCTTATCGGCCAACTGTAATTTCAGTGGATGTCACGGAGGGAGTGGTCATAATGAAGGATCATTAGAATCATATGATGCGGTAATGTCGTTTGGTGATGTTAAAGCAGGAAATGCTCACGGCAGTAAATTATACAGAGTAATTACGAACAGGTCTTTTGAAACGATGCCACCTTCGGGATATTCGGAAGTAAGTGCTGCTGATATAAAATTAATTTATTTGTGGATTGAGCAGGGCGCTAAAAACAACTAAAAATCGAGTATGAAAACTATAAAATATTTGAGTTTATTAGCCATCGTAATCTTTGCCGCAAGCGGATGTTATTATGACAATGTAGAAGAACTTCACCCAGGAGTAACAGACAAGAGTTGCGCAGATACAGCAGGCGTAGTTGCATTTAATCCGAAAGTAAAAACAATTATCGATGCAAACTGCGGTACAACCGGAGGATCGGCTGCAGGATGTCATGGATCATCGTCTTCGAGTGGAATTCCACTTGAAACTTATGCTGACATGCAAATTGCGCTTACTGACTATCCATTTATGGATGATATTCGTCAAACTCCAGATGCGGGAAGTAACATGCCAAAAGGTGGTGGAAAATTATCGGATTGTCAGATTCAGGTAATTCAAAACTGGATTGATCAAGGACAATTAGAAAACTAACGTTTATGCATAGCCTAAAATATTATCTTACTATATTATGTACTGTTAGTTTGCTATCAGTACAAGCACAAACCGACAGCACAAAAAGCTGGGGAAGTGAAGCAGAAGACAGTGGTCCTTATGTAACAAAAACATTTAAGTCGACTCGAGTAATAAACTTTCAAACTGTAGAAACATCGGGAGAAAAAATATTAGACTTTACTATTTCACATCGATTTGGTCCTATCAACAGTGGTTCATACGAATCGTATGGAATAGATGGCGGAGCTAGTATACGCTTAGGATTAGACTATAGTCCTACGAGCAGATTAATGTTTGGCTTAGGGCGATCATCTTACCAAAAAATGTTCGACGGATATGCGAAATACCGTTTATTACGTCAGACAAAAGAAAGCGGAATGCCTATAAGTCTTTCGTTATTTTCGGGCGTTTATTGCATAGGCATGAAAGACCTTGCCAAAGACAATAACGGTTACGACAAATTCCAACACTTCGACAGTCGATTATCGTTTGTGCATCAAATTATAGTTGCAAGAAAATTCGGTGAACAATTCTCATTAGAAATTGCACCTTGGTTTGTACATTACAATCAAGTAGATGTAATTACCGACTTAAACGACATGTATGGAGTATCGGCAGCGATGCGATTTAAGTTCAGCAAAAAATTCGGAGTAACAGGAGAATATTCATATCGAATCAACAAATACTCGCGCAACGATTATTACAACAGTATGGGAATAGGATTAGAATTGCAGACTGCAGGACATATATTCCAAGTGTTGTTAACGAATTCGATAGGATTAGCGGAAAGTCAATATTTACAATACACGAACAACCGTTGGACAAACGCCGGAATTCGTTTAGGATTTAATATTGGAAGATCGTTCCAACTATAAGAAATAGCCCTTTTCCATATTCAACCATTCGAGAGCGGTTCCGTGAAGGAGTCGCTCTTTTGTTTTAAGGTCATATGGCATAGAATCGATTAGTTTTCCGGGTTGCAATTCGCCAAGAGGGAAAGGATAATCAGTTCCGAGTGCGAGTTGATCGGCACCCATTAAATTAACGAGATAATCCATCATCATAGGGTCATGCACCAAAGTATCTAGATAAATACGTTTTAAATATTCTCTAGGATTCACTTGATTATCGACAGCAACAAGATCGGGGCGAACATTAAATCCATGTTCAATTCGTCCGATAGTAGCAGGAAACGAGCCACCGCCATGAGCGAAAGCCACCTTCAAATTAGGAAGGCGTTCGAGTACACCACCAAAAATCATTGAACAAATAGCCAGCGAAGACTCTGCAGGCATTCCAACGAGCCAAGGCAGCCAATACTTCGACATTTTATCTTTCGCCATCATATCCCATGGATGCACGAAAATAGAAGCATTTAATTCTTGAGCTGCTTCGAAGACAGGGAATAATTCGGGTGCATTTAAATTCCAGTCATTCACATGAGAACCAATTTGCACGCCTTTCAATCCGATTTTCATACAACGCTCCAGCTCTTTAATTGCCATATCGGGATGCTGAAGAGGGATGGTACCCAAGCCAACAAATCTTTTCGGATAGGCGTTAACGATAGTAGCGATATGATCATTCAAAAACATACTTACATCGAGCGCATCTTGAGGTTTAGCCCAATAGCTAAACATCACCGGAATAGTGCTTAGCACTTGCACATCGATATGATGATGATTACACTCTTTGATGCGTGCTTCAGGATCCCAGCAATTATCTTGAATCTCACGAAAGAACTTATCATCGACCATCATTCGTGCGCAGCAAGGCTTATGATGATCTAAACTAATAAATCCGCCGTAACCAAATTTCTCTCTGAAATTAGGAAGATGTTCGGGGATGATGTGAGTATGGATATCGATTTTGAGCATGATGGAATTACAATATTAATTTAAATAGAACACAGATTCGATAGCAAGTAATGGGCCGCAGATTATCATGATTAAATAGAACACTGATCCGATAGCTAGCTATCTAAGAGGATTCGCCGTTGGCGAAAGAGGATTAAAGAGGATTTATTACCGCTTCTCTTCAATCGTCTCTATCACCTTATTATTAACGATCTTCCTTTTAAATTGTGGCGACTTTCCAAAGTTAAGCAATAAGCCAATTTCAATTTCGGTTGCACGCAAGTAATTTATTAACTGATATTCATGCTGTTCACACAAAGACTCTGCTGCTTTTATTTCAATAATAATTGAATTCTCAACAATAATATCGGCCATATAAAATCCGACTTGCGTATCGAAATAATAGACTTTTACTTTTTGCTGAGGCAAACATGAAATTCCATTTTTCCGAAGCTCGATAACTAATGCGTTTTCATATACTTTTTCAAGAAATCCATATCCTAGTTTATTGTATACAGTATAGTAGGCTTTAATTATTCGACTTGTCAGGTGTTCTTGCATTTTAAAATCGTTATGATTTTTATGAGAATCGGATAAATCCTTTTTATCAAGCCTGCCTTTTTGCAGGCGATTCATCCGTGTTCAAACTAAAATAAATTTTATCAATGCTAAAATATACATAGTTATAAGAATTAGTCGGGAGTAAATGTTTACATACGCTTAAAAATAAAACGGCTCATCAGATGACGAGCCGTTTAAATATATTACTATTGAAATAGAACTATTAAATGTCGAATTTAATTCCTTGTGCTAAAGGTAATTCTGTAGAATAATTCACAGTATTAGTTTGGCGACGCATATAAACTTTCCAAGCATCAGAACCTGATTCGCGTCCGCCGCCGGTTTCTTTTTCACCACCGAAAGCACCACCGATTTCAGCTCCAGAAGTACCAATATTTACGTTAGCGATTCCGCAATCAGAACCTTCAGGAGACAAGAATGCTTCAGCCTCTAACATATCACGAGTGAAGATAGAAGATGACAATCCTTGTGGCACATCATTTTGCAATGCGATAGCCTCTTCGATTGTACTATACTTCATAATATATAGAATTGGAGCAAACGTTTCCTCTTGAACAATATGGAAATGGTTTTGTGCTTCGATGATACAAGGAGTAACATAGCAACCACTTTCATAACCTGCTCCAGATAAAACATCACCACCTACTAATACTTTACCACCTTCAGAACGCGCTTTTTCAATTGCATTTGTAAAATCACTTACAGCACCTTTATCGATAAGTGGTCCCACTAAAGTTTTAGCATCTAACGGGTGGCCTATACGAATTTGCTTATATGCGTTAACCAATTTCTCTTTGAAAGAATCATAAATAGATTCATGAATAATTAAACGACGTGTAGAAGTACAACGTTGACCGGCAGTACCAACAGAACCGAACAATACTGCAGTCATTGCCATTTTAAGATCAGCCTTTTCAGAAAGGATGATAGCATTGTTTCCGCCTAGTTCTAATAAAGAGCGACCTAAACGTTCTCCAACAATTTTACCTACTCTCTTACCAACTCGAGTAGATCCGGTAGCAGAAATTAACGGCACACGTTTATCGGCAAGGAAATTATCGCCAACATATTTCGATCCACCTGCAACAAGGTTTAGAACACCTTCAGGAACATCATTTGCTTTTAACACATCAGCGATGATTGCATGTACTGCAATAGCACATAACATTGTTTTAGAGCTAGGCTTCCAAACAACTACATCACCACAAACCATTGCTAACATAGCATTCCAACTCCATACGGCAACAGGGAAATTAAATGCAGAAATAACACCAACCACACCTAATGGTTGATATTGTTCAAACATACGGTGACGTGGGCGTTCACTTGGCATTGTTACTCCGTACAACTGACGAGAAAGACCAACTGCAAAATCGCATATGTCTATCATCTCTTGTACCTCACCTAAACCTTCTTGGTAAATTTTACCCATTTCATAAGAAACAAGTTTACCGAGAGGTTCTTTATATTCACGTAAGCGATCTCCAATTTGGCGAACTACTTCCCCACGTTTTGGAGCTGGAACCATTCTCCACTTCTTAAAAGCTTCTTGAGCAGTATTAATGATAGATTCGTAATCATCGCCGGTTGCCTGACGAATCTTACCGATTAAAGCCCCATCTGACGAAGAATAAGATTCGATTATTTCTCCTGTTGTATCAAACCATTGGGTTCCGGTACATGCACCTTTATTTACATCCTTGATTCCCAGTTGTTTAAGCATCTCTTGAATGCCAAAATCGTTTGCTGTTGAAGTCGTACTCATAGTGTTTTTAAATATTTGTGCAAAGGTACGAAACCGAATTGTTTTTTAAGCAAAATACCACATGAAGTCTCAATTCCACTAAAACAATGCATTTACACCCAACGACGATGGCACTAATGATTTATTAGAAATGCGTGGATTTAATTTAGACAAGTTCGATATAATAATATATAATAAAGCGGGCTAACTTATCAAAGAATCAAAAAGTAAACCGATTTGGGATGGTAATGATGCAGATGGAAATTCACTTCCCCTCTGATGAATATGTTTATACCATAAAACTTCGTGAAGTCATCAATAATAAGCCGCATAGCTATCATGGCACTATTACGCTTATTAGTTAAATCTTCGATATTTATATTCTGATTAAAACAGTATTAGCTATCATAAAATAATCAATTCTACATCGCGTCAAATAAAATAAATTATAGTCTAATAGTGTTTTGAAATTAAAAAAACGCAATTGTCTCAAAATTCTCATTTATGAGTAAGAAATTTGTAAATAAAATCTTATTCAACCTGCTTTTTTCCCGTTCCACACATAAAATTTAGATCCTTCAGAATAAAAGGAGTACATTTATAGCTAAAATTAACGACCATGTTCAAGGTAAAAAGCCCCCTAAGGGCTTTTTTAATCTTCTTAATTGTGTTTCCATTTGCGGTGAACGCTCAACTTACGCTTACATCAGGGTTGAGTGCTACGCAAATGGCTACTATTCTTGCAGGGCCAGGTGTACAAATCAGCAATGCAGTAATTACTAGCCCAACGAATTACTACAGCAGCTTTAATGCCTCAGGAACAAATTTAGGTTTAACCAATGGTCTATTATTAACAACAGGAGATTATTCAGTAGCAGTAGGCCCAAACAACCAGCAAGGAGCGGCGACTGTTGATAATAACCCAGGCGATGCCACACTGCAAGCTATAGCAGGAGTAAATACTTATGATGCAGCTGTATTGGAATTTGATTTTATTCCTCAGAACGACACTATTGAATTCAAATATATTTTCGCAAGTGAAGAATACCCAGAATATGTTTGCTCAACATATAATGATTTATTCGGCTTTTTTATATCAGGCCCCGGTATAGCCGGTACTCAAAATTTAGCAATTATTCCCGGCACGTCGACACCGGTAGCGATTAACGCAGTAAATAGTGGTACGTCGGGTGCAAATTCTAATCCAGGAACACCATGCAATTTATCTTACTCAAATTTTTATGTCGACAATTCAAATGGAACCACAATTCAGTACGATGGATTCACAACAGTTTTAACAGCATTAGCTATTGTGGTTCCCTGCCAAACATATCATTTAAAAATAGTAGTGACTGATGCAGGTGATGCTGACTATGATTCTGGCGTTTTCCTACAAGCAGGTAGTCTTAGTTCTACTCCAAAAGTTAATGCCGGAATTGATGCATCTTATTGTACAGGAGCAACACATCATTTAGGTATACCTCCAGCACAAGGATGGACATATTCTTGGTCACCAACAACGAACATAAGTAACCCCAATATTTCAAACCCTACAGTTAGTTTAACTAACACAGGAACCACAATTAGCACAATTACCTATGTGCTTACAGGTACAAATGGTACATGCGTTTTAAAAGACACAGTAGTACTTACAACAGTACCAATAGCGCCATCGACATTTACACCTCCGCCAAATATTTGTGCAGGAGACACAGTTGTTGTATCATATACCGGAGGAGCGCTAGCTACTGCCAGTTATATATGGAGTTTCCCCGGCGGTTCAGTGCTTCAAGGCGTTGGCCAAGGACCAGTGTCAGTTATTTATTCAAATAATGGCAGCTATGCAATTACGCTAGATGTTCATTACAATGGTTGTCCAAGTAGTCAAACAACAGACAGCTTGCAGGTGTTTTTAAATCCTCTTGCACAATTTAACGCACCTGATTCGGTTTGTGTTGGAGAACTTGTTACTTTTCAAAATTCAGGAAGTGTTTCAAGTCAATTTAATTATTCTTGGTCATTTGGGTCTGGAAGTACCATTATAAGTGGAAATGGAGGTAACCCATATACAGTCAAATGGCAAACCCCCGGAATGAAATATGTCACGTTTTCAATTACAAATCAAATTTGTGTTGATACTTATACCGACTCAATTTTTGTTAAAGCTAATCCCGTTGCGAATATTACAGGACCAAATTCAATTTGCGAAACCGATACAGTACAAATCAATTTCTCAGGTTCAACAGCAATTGGAAATGTTTATACATGGGATTTTAATAGTGCACAATTAATATCCGGAAGCGGACAGGGACCCTACCAATTAGTACCTATACTCGTTGGCAATAATATATTTCAAGTTGTTGTTGACCAAAATGGATGTAAAGACACGGCACAAAAATCTTTAAATGTTATTGAACAACCCATAGCTGATTTTACAAATCCAACGTCAATATGTGCAGAAGATTCAGTACATTTAAATTTTACTGGCAATAGTGCAGGAGGTGCGATTAGATGGTTTATATCAGGAGGGACACCCGGCTTAGTTAATGGCACAACAACTGCTACATCTCAAATAAATTCTCCTGGAACACATTTAATTTCCTTAGATGTAAATCACTTTGGTTGCATAAGTACAAAATCATATCCACTTCTTGTTAAACCAAATCCCATAGCTTCAATTTCAAGCGTTGCTATATTATGTTCTATCGATACGATGCACATTTTATTTGACGGAACTGCTGATATAAGCACAACCTATTATTGGAATTTCGGGGGCATGACGTTAATATCAGGAAGTGGAGCAGGTCCACTATTATTGAAACCATCAAAATCTGGATCTGATAGCGTAGCTGTTCTAGTAAATCAAAATGGTTGTTTAGATAGCACAATTCATTTTGTTAATATTATTGAACAACCAAAAGCACTATTTACTACTCCAAATTCAATTTGCAATAACGATACGGCCATCATATCGTACAATGGAATAAATCCACCGGGAGCTTCAATACTATGGAATTTAATAGGCGGGAATCCTGCGCTAAGTAATTCTGATAGCACTCTGGCAATACATTATTCTGTTGCCGGCTCATTTCCTGTTTCCTTAACTATTACCAATGGTTTATGTCGCGATTCCGTTTCTGATACAATTATCGTTAATCCATTACCGTTAGTAGATTTTACGGCAAGTGATGTTTGTGATGGAGTGCCGGTAACTATTCAAAATAATTCTTCGATTAGCAGCGGAAACATAAATTCGTATAGTTGGTCATACGGTGATTCACAATCATCAAGTTTACCACAACCAGGTTCACATACTTATTCGTCTAGTGGCGACTATACGATTGTTCTAGCAGCATCAAGCGACAAATTATGTAGAGATACATTAGCCTTGAATTTGACCATTCATGATAATCCAAATAGCAATTATAATATCGATTCAATTTGCGCAGGAAATGCTACAACATTTATTGATAGTTCTTACATTGCCACAGGAACAATTGATCACAGATATTTTTATTACAACAATTCAATCATTGGAATAGACAGCATATTTAATTACACTTTCAACGGATATGGAAGTTACCCAACAATGCTAGTTACAGAAAGTGATTTTGGCTGCCGCGATACATCTTACCAAACCGCAATAGTTCATAGCCTTCCGACAATCGATTTAACCGGATTACCACGAAGCGGATGCCAACCATTAGATGTTCAATTTGAAAACCACGCTACAAACATTGATGGGACCATTAATAATATTATTTGGAATTTTGGAGATGGTGACACCTCTGATTTCTATGATCCACTTCACACTTATTTAACTTCAGGACTCTTTGATGTTTCATTGACGGCGATTTCAGAATATGGGTGTAGTAGCGATTCTATTTTCGCAAACTATATTGAAGTATATCCGAAGCCAATTGCAGATTTTATTCATGATCCCGCGCCTGCCGATATGCTTTCTCCGGTAGTTTACTTTACCAACCAAACTACGTTGGCCGATCAATACTTGTGGAACTTAGGAGACAGTACAGTTACTACTGAATCGGATCCGGTTCATCAATATAATGCCCCTGGAACTTATTTAGTTGAGTTAATAACTACCAATGATGATGGATGTAAGGATACAGTTACCGGAGAAGTAATTATAAATCCTTCTTTTACTCTTTATGTGCCAAATGCATTTAGTCCGAATAACGACGGAAAGAATGATGTTTTCTTATGTCAAGGGACAGGCATCGATAAGTTCAAAATGAAAATTTTTAGTCGATGGGGAAATCATGTTTGTACTTTATACAATATTGATGAGCCTTGGGATGGAACTGATGATGGTAAAGTTGCACAAGAAGAAACCTATGTTTATTTAATTGAAGTTACCGATGTGCTAAAGCAGATACATACGGTTACAGGAAGAGTTAGCATTATCAAATAATATCAGAATTCAATTTTATAGCTGAAGATCGGAATTAACGGCGATTGATAATACGTCTTGATTCTCGCAGACTGAGGATCAAAAAATTCACCATAAATATTTTTTCTGTTCGTTGCATTCTGTAGATCGAGCGACATTGTATGCGTTGAGTGTGCTCTGTTTCTTTTTAAGCTAAGTCGTAAATCGGTGCGAAAGTAATTAGGATACTTATTTTCGAAAGCTCGTTGTTCATAATAAACTGTTTCGCCTTTTTCCTTCGAAGCTTCAATATTTATTGGAGTAGATCTAAATCCTCCTGTATAAACTACTTTCACATTTAATCCAACTATTCGATTTTTAAATCTCTCACCTGTCTTAAATTCCTTTCCTGAGGTAAATGTGAGTACAAAATTCCCGCTATACTTTGAATTTCTCCATTGACCATCGAGCGCCTTATATTCTGCTTTATAGAGTGATGCAGAAAGCAGGTAATAGAGATTTCGATAAAGACTTTGTTCAAAGGTGATTTCCGCTCCCATATTTCTTCCTTTTCCTTTGTTCACCAAAGGGTCCGTAACAAAACTTCCCGACTCATTAATCACCGAATACGTTTTAGATATATCAGCACTTACCGGAATATTGGATAATTGCTGATAATAAAGTTCCGTTTTCAAATGTATATTCTCATTCAACATTCGATCGTATGAAATAATATAATGTGATGCTTTACTAAAACTCAAATTTTTATTAGGAAATACTTTTGTTCCTGTTGAATCAGCATACGATGAAAAATATATTCCAACAGGCTGCATTTGACTATGACGGCCATATCCCAAGGTAATACTTTGAATATTGCTTAGCTCATATCTTAAAGAAGCTCGTTCTTCAAAAGAACTAGTATGATTATAAAAAAAGTTCATCGCGTGCAAACCAGCCTGTAGCGATAACTTCTCTGTTATTCTAAATGTATATCCAGCAAAAGCCTGTGCCAGATAAGAACTGCCATTTGAATTGATCGTTTCGTCTAGTGTTTTTGTATCTGAATTATAATCGTGGTACTTAATATCATATCCAAGTTTATTCAAAATTACACCACTACGAATACTATGTCGAGAATTCCACTTATGTGTTAGTACTGATGAAAAAGTAATTTTATTTTCAATTGCATAACCATCAAACCTAGTTTCCGGTTTTATTTCATCGCTTAATCTTGTTGTGATATCACTTACATCTTTTCTACTCGCTAATACAATTGATTTCAGATAAGTATTTTGCCCCATCATTAATGTGTGAGTAATCCCTACAGCTCCTGTTCCTGACTTAAAAGTTTCGCCATATCTCGAGTAATCATCTTCCCATTCTGTCGAATCTTTTTTAGCATCAAATTTCTGAGAGCTTAATCCTCCGAAGCCAAAAACAGTAAACGTTCCTAACTTCTTTGTTGGCAAGTAAACATTAAAAGATAAATCTTGAAATATAGTATTACCTACACCTAAATCAACCATCTTACCAATGGCAGCGAGCGTGGAGTATCGATAGTTTATCAAATAAGAACCATTATAATTCTTTTTAAAAGGACCTTCCATTGCTGCATCTAGTCCTAAAAATCCTGCTTGCACTGTATATTCATTCTTCTCATTATTTCCTTTTCTCAAACGCAGATCAAACACACCAGAGAGTACATTTCCGTATTCTGCAGGAAAGGCGCCGGTTAAAAAATCAGAATTATACAATAACTGTGAACTCAAAATTGAAATTCCGCCTCCTGATGTACCGGGTGCAGAAAAATGATTCGGATTTGGAATTTCAACTCCTTCCATCCTCCATTGCAGCGCATTTGGTGCATTACCGCGAATGGAAATAGTATTATTGCCATCGTCGGCAGAAACAACGCCAGCAAATGAGCTCGCCATACGGGCGGGATCATTAACTGCTGCCGCATACTTTTGAGTTTCTTCAACTGAAAATGTTCTTGTGCTTACTAAAGCCATTTCATTCATTGGCTTGTTCTTTTCAAGATTTGCAACCACTGTTACTTCTTTACTCTGAACAATTTTTTCTGTCATCTCAACCTTCATCACCAATTCTTTTCCTGAAATAACATTTAGATTATTCAATGTTTGTTCTTCATAACCCATAAACGAAAATCGGAGATTAACTTTTCCTACAGGAATATTGTTCAAACGAAATTGCCCGTCGACATCAGTATTCACACCAATTACAGGATCACTACCTAAAACTATTACAGTTACACCTGGAAGAGGTTGTTGCGAAATTTTATCGGTTATTGTTCCTCTGATGGTTTGAGTTAGTACTTGCGCCTGCAGGCTTGATGCTAAAATTAGCAACGATAAAAAAATAAGTCGTTTCATAATGGTCATATACTCTTATGACCGTTCAAAAACTTGTTACCCCTATCTGCTCTGCTAAAAAAATCGCAGTGCTACCTTTCCTCCTAGCCACATATCCAAATGAGTAGATTTATTCAAATCGTCTTTATAGAATACATGAGGATGAATTGCATCAAATATGTTCGGATAATGGGAATAATTCGTATTTGTTAGTTGAGCATTAAGAACAGGTCCTGCAGCGATATAAAATCCTTTGCTAATGCGATATTCTGCACCAACATATAATTTGTTCAATAAATTTATTTTAGGACCTACCGAACCCTTATTGATTTGTTGCGCTGAAAGATCAAAATCCATCAACCATCTTTTTCCCAATCGTACCGATGATCCAACGCCATAACCAAAAGACCAAAGTATAGAATCGCGTTTGTCGGGACGCATCGAAGCAAATAGCATGGTGTGAAAAGATTCAATCCCTGATCGTAAAGAAGCATTAACAGAAAATATTTCATCTGAAGAAATTTCGAAACGATGATATCCCGTTCTCACAAAACTAAAAAATCCGATAGGCATTCCTTTGCATGAATCTGAAATATTTATAAATCCAATTTGTGTTCCAGTGATTTTCTTTGCATAGTTTACAAAGCCTGCCACTTGAACTCCCGACATTTCACCTGTGGTGAAATTATAGAAACCCGACATTTGAACACCGTGCATATTTCCAATCACATGATTTCCGAATCCTGACATTTGAACACCATTGAATGAGCGATGTGCTGAATTTACAAATCCGGCTAGTTGAACTCCTGCAGAAGAATCAAACATCACATTGGTAAATCCAGCGATATTACAAGCATTCGATTTCCCTCTATTTACATTAAAGAAACCGCCCAATTGAAATCCCGTAGTTGAATCACCATTAATATTTCCGAACCCTCCAATTTGAATTCCGTTAACTGACTTTTTATCTAAATTTAAGAATCCCGCAAGTTGGAATCCGTTTGTTGTTCCTCCATTGGCATTTAGAAATCCTGCAATTTGTGCTTTCTCCACATCACCTCTATCGAGATTAAACATTCCTGCTAATTCAAATTTGCGGGTTCCAAGCGAATATCCGCCAATTGCATTAAATGAATAATCGTTGATAACATTACCACTCAGTAAATAGTTAGTGCCTAACTTAGGAAGAAAAGAAGCTTGAAATTTCCGATAGATTGTATCTTTAATATTCTCGGTATTGATTATCGATTCATCCGGAATTAAAAAAGTTACCGGACTTTCTTCCGATTGCATCGTATCCATTTGCACTTCGTTTCTTTCCGGATGCAATACGATCATCAAATTTTGAGTGCCGGTATTTTTAACAGTAATTAATGTATCTCTATAGTTCTGCTTACTCACTTTTAAATTAAGCTGAACTTTCGTTTCGTCGATTTTAATTTTAAAGTATCCGTATTTATTGGTCACGGTAGAGAGCATTTTACTTCCTTCGTAAATTGAAACCGAGGGAATCTTTTCACCCGTAATTCCATCCGTCACATAACCGTTGATAATATAATATTCCTTGTTGCCTTGTTCTGTTTCTGCTTTAGGTGCTGCCGATAATATCAAATAATTTCCTTTCGCTTTATACTTAACTCGATTTCCGAAAAGTAAAAACAGTACTTCGCGCACACGCTTTTTCGCAACAGTTAGCGTAACTTTCTTCTCACTATCAAAAAGATTTGATGGGTATGAAAAAGTAAATTTCCCTTGCGCTGCTATTCTGTCTAGAGCCATCTTTACCGACTCATTATTAAAAGAAACGGTAACTTCTCTTTCTAATAAAGGAATAGGAGACTGACAAAATACTTTTGCTGAAAGCAGCAAGAGAATCATTAAGAGAGAAAATTTTTTCATACGATTAATTGCAAGCATTACCGAAAAAAACTATTGAACTATCTTGATGTTTAGTTTCAATTCCCAGTGTTTCACTGATGATACTCAATACCGTTTCGAGCGATTCATTTTCGAAGCGAACAGTCAGCTTACAGTTTGCGATTTTTTCATCAGCGATAACATTTACTCCATACAATTTACTAACAGCTATAACTACCTCCGACATTGGCGTATTATTGAAATTTAAAACTCCGTCACGGTAAGCTGTTACATTATTAGCTCCGCCGTTATACTTGGCAATAATTCCGGTTGATCTATTAAAAGAAGCAGACTCTCCTTTTTCCAGGTAAATTCCATTACCATCATCCTTATAGAAAAATACTTCTCCTTCTTCAACGAGGACCATTACATTAGAACTATCATCTTTTGAAATAATATTAAACGCAGTTCCAATATCTTTAATAAATACACCATTTGTCTCTACGACAAACGGAATTTCTTCATTATGCTTCACTTGGAAATAGGCTTCGCCATTTAACTTTACAACACGGCTTTTTTGTCCGAAGTTGCTAGCATATTGCAACTTAGAATGCTTATTTAAGGTGATAACTGACCCGTCGGACAACGTATCCTGAACTACATTTTTGTTAGCTGTTAAAGCAATCATCTCTGAAGATTGATTAAAAAACAACATCCATGAAATTCCTGCTACAATAAATAGCATTGCAGCAATACGGAACCAAGTTGCATTATAAAATCGTTCGGTATTTAACTTAACAATGTTGTTATCATTCAAATTACTCTTAACCTTTTCCCAAGCGCGGTCAACATGATATTCGTTTTTATCAGTTGCATGCACCGACAAAAATATTTGTTGCATTTCTTCAAAATACCTTTGATTTTCTGGTGAAGTATGTTTCCATAGTTCCACCTCACGAATCTGCTCGGCATTCGCTTCACCGGAAAGCACCAGTGCGATTAAAACATCGATATGTTCGGAATAGTTCAACAATTTAATTTTGTTTTAGAAGGAAATCGATTAGTACAATAATGAAAGGCAAATACTCTTTAAGTTCTTCACGCATGATTCGCAACGCTTTCCCCATTTGATTTTCTACTGTTTTAATAGAGATTCCCAAATGCGAAGCAATTTCAGAGTATTTCAACTCTTCAAAGCGGCTTAACTTAAATACGATTCTACATTGTTCAGGAAGTTTCAATAATGCTACGCGAATACGTTCTTGCAATTCCTTCTGTCGCAAATTTGCCACAGGATGTTCTACAGGAATTCCATCATTTATTTTTTCGTTTGCATACATTGTCCTAACTTTTGACTGAGCAATATAATTGAGGCAACGATTATGAACTGCTCGATAGAGATACGATTTAATTGACACCTCAATTTTGAATTCAGAACGCTTTTCCCAAATAGCCACAAAAACTTGCTGCACTAACTCTTCAGCATCGTCAGGATCATTTACAATTCCGTTTGCATAGCGACACAGTACTTTATAATAGGCACGAAAGATCACTTCGTAGACCTTTTGATCTCCGTTACTGAATGCCGTTTCTATTTCGCGGTTTGTATATTCCACTGTACGAATTTATCCAACATTGGTTAATGTGGCTCGTTATTTAAGAATATGACAACCGAAAAGTAGGTTACCCCTATCCGAAACGTAAAAAATTTTAATTTTCTTTAAAAAAAGCGAATTGAATACGAATGCATAGCATCTTCTTCCCCTTCTAAAGCACAAATCCCTTCTTTTTGGCTTATATCGCCATTAGCTGAAACGCTATCTGCGATTCCCCACCAAGGTTCAATACAAACGAAATCGGCATTCTTAGCGGCCCAAATGCCTAAATACGGACAACCATTAAGATCCATTGTAAATCCGTTGCGGCTTCCCGGAGCTTTCAATGTAATAGAACCTGCTTTTACGGTTTTAAAGACTAAAGCATCTTCCATAAATAAATCCTTGGTCAATTCCATCATAGTTTGATCTTCCAAAAATGGAACAGATTCAGCACTTATCAATCCGTTTTCTAATAGCCAACGATTTGCAGTAACCGGTTGATCAAATCTCAACTTATAATCGTTGTATGAAGTTCCGGCAATTAAAGGAATATTGAATGCTGGATGACCTCCAACAGAATAATACATCGTATTCTCGCCGTCATTCTCTACTTTATGATGAATATGCAGTTTACTTCCTTCCAATTCATAAATCACATAAAAATTGAATTGAAAAGGATAAACCGCTTCTGTTTTCGCATTGCAGCTTAGAACAAATGTGATTGACGATTCACTTTGATCAAAGACTTCAAATTCGCTATCGCGAGCAAAGCCATGTCGTGGTAGGGTATATTCATTACCGTTATATCGGTACTTATTACCTTTCAACTGACCTACGATCGGAAATAATATGGGAGCATGTTTCGGCCATTCGGCTCCTGCTTGCCATAAGTACTCGAGGTTATTTTCTTTGTTGATGATTGAGGATAATTCTGCACCTGCCGATTTTACCGCAACCTTTAATGTTTCGTTTTCTATGTTGTAAACGTTACTCATAATTTAATGCAAATATTTTTTTCTTCTGTAAAGAATTTTAATGCTTCGAATCCGCCTTCGCGACCAACTCCTGAATTTTTCACTCCTCCGAAAGGAGTTCTTAAATCGCGTAATAACCAAGTATTAATCCAAACTATTCCGCTGTGTAAATTAGCAGCTACACGATGTGCACGTGTAAGATGTTGCGTCCAAACAGTTGCAGCCAATCCGTAGGTTGTGCTGTTTGCAAATTTCAATACCTCTTCTTCTGTATCGAAAGGTTGAATAGTGACAACAGGACCAAAAATTTCTTCTTGATTAGTTCTGCAATCATATGACAATCCTTCTATTACTGTTGGTTGAATATAATATCCTTCCGACAATTCGCCTTCCGGTTTTACTTGTTTTCCTCCTGTAAGTATTACTCCACCTTCTTCTTCAGCTAAAGCGATATAAGAAAGAATTTTCTCCATATGCGGTTTGCTCACAATTGCTCCCAACCAATTTTCTTCTTTCATCGGATCACCTACTTTCAACGCTTTCACTTGTTCAACAAAAGCAACTTTGAATTTATCATAGATAGATCGTTCAACGAATACTCGTGAACCGCACAGACAAATTTCTCCTTGGTTAGAGAATGATGAGCGAACAGTAGTTTGAACTGCTTTATCAAAATCGCAATCTGCAAAAATTATATTCGGATTTTTACCTCCTAATTCAAGTGACAATTTCTTAAACATAGGAGCTGCAATTCTCGAAATCTCTTCTCCGGTTTTTGTTCCGCCAGTAAATGAAACAGCCGGAATATTTGGATGCGATACAATCGCCTTTCCAACTTTATGTCCGTAGCCGTGAACAATGTTCAATACTCCTGCAGGCATGCCCGCTTCAATCGACAATTCAGCTAACAAATATGCTGTCATTGGTGTAATCTCCGACGGTTTTGCAACTACACAATTTCCAGATGCTAGTGCCGGCGCAATTTTCCATGTAAACAAATAAAGCGGAAGGTTCCACGGAGAAATACATCCCGCAACGCCAATTGGTGTACGTGTTGTATAATTAATCGCTAATGCTCCCATCGAATGCGACTCATCATGCAGATGTAACGCCGCGGTTGCATAAAAATGAAAGTTAGAAACAGCTCGAGGAATATCAACCGATCTCGATAACCAAAGCGGCTTACCGTTATCAATTGATTCAGCAATAGCAAAACGTTCTAAATTTTTTTCTATTAATTCGCTTAATTTAATAAGGATTGCAGATCGCTTTTCTTTTGCCAATCCACTCCAAGCAGGAAAAGCTTTTCGCGCTGCATCAACCGCTGCTTCTACGTCGCGTTCGTCGCTATCGGGAATTTTGCTGTAAACCTTTCCGTTCGACGGATTATAATTATCGATATAGGTTCCTGATACGGGTGGTACCAATTGACCATTTATCAGATTTTGAATATGCTGCATGTCGCGAAGGAATTAGAATTTTAACACTGACAAAACCTGTCAATGTTCAATCTGCGGCAAAAATACAGAATTTTCCTTCGTCTGTAAACTATTTTTTAATCATAACTTGTTGACCGGTTGAATACCCCGGACCAATAAGATGCACAAAGTACATGCCTGAAGATAACGCTCTTACGTCAACCGATTCACCCTTTGAATTATCATAATCTTGTCTAAAAACTAGTTTCCCTTGCATATCGACGATCTCAATAGTAATCTTATCATTAACTCTGTTCAATGCAATATTGATTTTATCGGTTGTAGGATTAGGAATAATTGAAAAATAGGTGTTTGCAATATTCTGCTGCAGCGATGTCAATATGGTATTATGTGCAGTAATTAACCAAGTATCGGGATCCAATGTTACCGTATCAACAGCGAATGGCAGATTTACTGAGTACGATTGTGCGTTTGTCGAATTATCGAAACGAATAATTGTATCCTGACCTTGTCCGCTAAATCGAATTGGCAGCGGTAGTTCAAAGAAGCTTACTGAAGGATCGGATTGCGTTTGCGAAACCGTAAAATTCAATGAAGATCCTATTTGATTCCATACAATCGTGTAAGAAGGATATCCTTGTCCGTAATACCAATCATCGAAATACCACGAAAGATTTTGCCCTGAAGCATTTTCAAAATGCGCTTTCAAATCTGTTGTATACGCAAATCCGTATGCCAACTGCGAATCGTTTAAGTAGTTCGTTAATGCAGCAAAGAAAGCAGAATCGCCAATGATCCATCGTAATTGATGCAAAATCATTGCACCCTTATTGTACGTCAAGCGACTATTAAAAATTCGTCCTACGTTAGTAGTATCATCACAATAAACAGAGCCCCATGGCAAGCTGGTAACACTGTTTACTCTTCCGATTTTAAATTGTTGCCAATAAATCAAGGGGAATAAATGTTCGTATGTTAATCCCGAAAGGTAAGTTGCAAATCCTTCGTTTAACCAGATATCTTCCCAGCTGGCGCAAGTAATTTTATCACCAAACCAATGGTGTGCTAATTCATGCGCAATAAGTTCATGTCCGAAGCCGGTAATAAAAGTAATGGTTTGATGTTCCATTCCTCCACCCCATCCGAACTGTGCATGTCCGTATTTTTCATTCACAAAAGGATAAACACCAAACAATGAATCATACACTTGCATAGTTGAAATAATATCGGGTAACGCTCCTGCTGCAGTTACTGAATCCTCGGGATAAACGTAATTCTCCACTAACGTATTCGTAGTACCGAAAGGAACGTTTAAATCGAATTGAGCATAATTGGTTACTGCAAAACAAATTAAATAAGTTGCGATAGGATAACGATGTTTCCAAATGTAAATATCTTGTAATCCTGTTGTCAAATGTTCTGTTAAAGTACCATTACTTACAGCTGTATTTCCGGTTGGCACTATCAATGTGACATCAATCGAATCGGCTTTATCGGTTAATCCGTTTTTACATGGCCACCAATCGGAAGAACCATAAGGTTCAGATAAAGTCCAAATAATCGGAGCACCAGCATGAGTAGATTGTTCGAATGAACCGAATCCGGTATTAGCAGGAGTTCCTGAATACGACACCGTAATTGAATCGAGTTGTTGCGCTGCACTAATTCCGGGAAGCACACATGTTAAAACATCGCCAATATGATTGTATGAAATTGCTGTTCCATGATAACTCACAAATGAAACGCTTAATGAGTTCGACATATCAAACAAGACTGTGTCGAAATCACTCGATAATGGTTTAAAAAATGTAGTTATTGCTCCTGAAATTGCATTTACTGCAGGATCAACGGTCCAGTTACAACGATAATAAACCACATCATAATCGCCATTTGCCGTTTGAATTTTATTAGCGATGCTACTTCGCATTTTTCGTTGCTCTGACTTAGCGATAGCTTCCGTTTCGGGCGTAGCTGACTGAGCAAATAACGATTGGCTGATGAGCAGTGAAAGAAATAAGGTGAGACAATTCTTCATTTTCGGCAATTCTGAAGAATAAAGATACGAGATTTCTACGAAACGATCTATGATTTTTTTCAGCCGTTCTGTTAATGCGAATCTACGGGCACCACCACACGCTTAGGACGCTGCATCCAGATGAGCGGAATACTCAAAATCAGGAAGATCCCAACCGCCCAGAAGGCATCTAAATAGCTTAGCATATACGTTTGTCGGATGATAGAGCCATCGAGTGCTTTGGCAGCCATTTTTTGCGCTTGTTCTAATGAAAATCCTTTACCGATAAATCCGTTGAGCATATCATTATACTTAGAAGTCATGGCAGGATTAAAAATATCCATGTTAGCTACCAGATGATCGCGATGAAATCCTTGGCGATAGTGAAGAAGTGTTGTAATAATTGCAATTCCGAACGATCCTCCCAACTGGCGCATCATATTATTTAACCCAGTTCCTTGTGCGAAATCTTTAGGCTCGAGTGCTCCTAATGCTAATGAAGTAAGCGGCACAAACAAGAAACTTAATCCGATACCACGAAGAATTAATGGCAAATAGAAATCACCTTCACCTGAATTTAAATTTGCTTTTGACAAGAAAAAGGTAAACAAGAAGAACAATGAGAAACCGAACGTCGCCATCATACGTGGTGATGTTTTATTCTGCAATAATTTACCTACAATAGGCATCATTAAAATAGTAGAGATACCTCCGGGGATCATCAGCATTCCTGTTTGTTGCGCTGAGAATCCTAATAAATTCTGACAGAAGACGGGGAAAATAAATACAGAGCCGAACAATCCGAATCCGAGAATGAAAGTCGTAAACATCCCAATAGCCAGCGATCTATTTTTCATGATACGCAGATTTACTACAGGCGATTCAACTCGAAGCTCATGCCAGATAAACAAACATCCGCAGATAATTGAAGTCAATGTTAATACAGTGATATAATTTGTATCAAACCAATCTTCACTTTCTCCACGCTCTAATACAAATTGTAAACTTCCCACGGTTGCAACCAATAAAATAATACCTAACCAATCGACTGATCCTGGTCGCGATTGCAGCTTACTGTCTTTGATATATTGCAGCGTTAATAACATTGCAATCAATCCTAAAGGAAGATTAATAAAAAACACCCAAGGCCAAGTGAAATGATCGGTGATATAACCACCTAATGTAGGACCAATTGTAGGACCAACAACAACACCTAATCCGAATAAAGCTTGCGCCATTCCATGTTGTTCTTTTGGCCAAGTTTCCATCAGAATAGCTTGGGCTGTTGCTAGCAAAGCTCCACCACCTATACCTTGAAGGAATCGAAACAATACCAACTCCCAAATATTATCTGCGTTCCCACAAAAAAACGAAGCGATGGTGAACAGAACAATTGAAAATGTAAAATAAGAACGTCGTCCGAAGCGAGAAGATAGCCAACCCGACATTGGAAGGATTACCACATTCGCAATTGAATAAGCAGTAATCACCCAACCCACATCTTCTAATGTAGCGCCGAGATTTCCCATGATCTGCGGAAGTGAAACATTCACCACCGTAGTATCGATGAGTTCAAGTAAAGAAGCGAGAATTACCGTGATGGTAATTATCCACTTTTGAAAACCTCTTTCAGGCATGACGATGTTGGAAGAAAAATTAGTTTAACTCAACAGATACTTTTACACTCATACCGGGACGAAGCATATCTTTTACTTTAGAAGCATCGTCGAATTTAATTTTCACGGGAACACGTTGAATTACTTTCACGAAATTTCCCGAAGCATTATCGGGAGGTAGTAAACTGAACTTCGCTCCTGTTGCCGCTGAAAAACGATAAACTTTCGCAGCAATTTTTTCATCAGGAAAAGCATCAACAACAACACTCACCGGCTGCCCTTCCTTCATCTGTGATAACTGCGTCTCTTTAAAGTTAGCAATTACATATACACCTTCATTTCCAACAATAGCACACAGAGGAGAACCTACATTTACCAACTGCCCGTTTTGAACATTTTTCTTGGATGCTAATCCGTCGGCAGGTGCTGTTATAATACAATAGGTTAATTGCAATTTTGCATAATCTAGATCCGCCTGACGTTGTTTTAACTGTGCATTTGCAACTGCTATTTGTTCTTGAGCTGCCGCAACTTGTTTGTTTGCTACTACCAACTGACTTTTCGCTGCATTCACTGCTGCTTGCGCTCCATCTTTCTCTGCTTTTGCTGCATCAAATTTTTGTTTTGTAGTTGCATCTAACGTTAACAAAGAATTAAAACGATTATAATCTTGATCGGCTTTCCACAAGCGAACATTTGCAGCTTCAATTCCACTTTGTGCAACAGTAGCATTTCCTTTTGCCGTTTCTACTGCGGCTTCAGCAACTTTAATAGCTGCGTTAGCATTCGCGATAGCCGCTTCCGATTGCTCTACCTTAATTTGAAGATCACGACCATCGATAATAATAAGTGTATCGCCTTTTTTAACCTTCTGATTATCTTCAAATCGAATATCGCTCACGTATCCTGAAATACGACTGTAAACAGGACTAATATCTGCATCGATTTGCGCATCGTCGGTATCTTCATGATGCAATGCGTAGCGATACTTATTGAAACCAAAGAATAAAGAAGAACCGATTACCAATACAAGAATTATTGGTAATACTTTGTTTTTCTTTTTAGCAGGAGGAGTTGTATGTTCCATTTTTTATAAAAAAGTTATTGCAGAGTTGGATTATTTTTAAGGTATGCTAAGAGCATTTCTTTCAAATGCTTATTTAATCGAAGTTGATGTGGCTTGTCAGTAACAACTGATCGTTCATTATGTTTTTCATTAAACAACTTACAAGTTAAAAACGATGAAACCACTACTTGCGTAATAGTTCCAATCATCGAAACAATGGTAAGCTCAACATCAACATTTCGAAACTCATTGTTCTTTATTCCGTCATTTATAATATCACGAATAACAGAAAAGTTAACCATCAGAATTTTACTGATTACTGAATTAAATTGCGAACGTTGTTGTAAAGTTAACTC